>Ga0153957_100343_pt1 | contig 23033 bp, 27 predicted proteins | sample TSFL041MetaG_FD_104745 | JGI IMG/M metagenome (GOLD analysis project Ga0153957, IMG submission 104745) | Attine ant fungus gardens microbial communities from Florida, USA - TSFL041 MetaG | ecosystem: Host-associated > Fungi > Mycelium > Unclassified | place: USA: Florida, Wekiwa Springs... | reverse complement strand
GGAATCGAAGAAGATATGCGCAAGCTATATCCTGGAGTAACATTGAAGGACTTTGAGCTCCATATGGGTCGCGAGCTCGGTGTCGTTCGGATAAGCTTAGGGCTTGCCAGTAACTTCCAAGATATTTGGAGAGTATTGGAGTTCGTTTCACTCATAGGAAAGGAGGCAGTTCGACAAATTATGTGGAATCAATGGGTGGAGTCGAAGTCGACGATCTTGTGATATGCAGGTATCACTGTGAGCCATTCCTGGAGAATTCACTCACTTACGATGTTCATGATGTATGTTTAAAATGCGACCGTCAGTGTACAATGTATCGGCTACGGAATATTTGATCTAATTTTTACACTACATGTAATATACAGAAGTTGCCATTGTATTATAAAATATTCAATTGGAACATCTAGAAGTCTCAAGAAAGGTCTGAAGAACATATTGCAACTCGTGATTTATTTATTTCCCGGACCGGTCACTGACTGATGATTGATAAGCATCTCCTTGGACTAAAGGGGTTGTAACGAGAGATAGTATGACAACAGTCAACGAACTTGGAGCCACGATGGAAAATCCTCAAATCATTCGATCCCAGTGGGGGAATCTCGAATATACTTCGTCATCTATCTTTTTCATGGCGTCAAATACAGCTCCCGCAGCGATCCACCAGAATGATTGAGCTCCAAAGGTTTTCTTACTCATCTCTCTCAGCGAAAACATCCATGCAGTCCAGGAATATCTTAAATACTCCCTCGATGTCCTGTTGTCATCTCCCTCCAATGCCTCCCTGACCCTTCGGAACACGAATTCAGTTGCTTCCTTGATCTTTGTCATTTTTTCCTTTCGTAAGGCAGGTTGGCTTGTCCTTTGTGTTATGGAGCCAATTATTAATTCTTCCTCTATCAGGGGCTTGAAATGACGACGTGAAAAGCTGTATCGTGAACTGATGCTCAGCAGTTCATCAGTCAAGAATTTGAACTGATACGTAATCACTTCAGATATGTCGGGGCTAGCTCGAGTTAGAATATCGAGGCGTCTCGCAACCCGAGGCGCAACGACATTCTGGATAGCTTGTAAAGCCGTGTCTGTGAGGCCAATAGAGAACAGCCTGTCAGTGATGCCGTCAATGGTATTTGCGGAAGTAGCGACATGACGCCTGGGAAAAGATGGTTCATGTGCTTTCAGGTCGATTTGACGATTCAACTTCCCGAGTGCTGTTTGACTTTGATAGTACTTCCCATCTTGGTTAGGTAGACCGTCGATTGTTTCGGGGGCAGACCAATCAGGTTTGGGGAACTTGGGTTTGGGGATATCCATAATATCAACCTGACGACCTGTTTTCGGATAGTCCAATGCGTCGCTATGTAATTTCGCAAGGACCATGCACATAGGATCCTGGATATTGTTATTCTGGTCGGCAAGAACCAACCAGTTTGTCGCGACCAGGCCCAGGACCTGAATCAGAATCAGGGTTGAATTTTGTCATAATTCAACTACACACTCACGTCAGAGACAACGTATTTCATGAAAAAGTTGGCCACATCTGCCATAGTGCATGACCAATCAACATATTCCTTTAGAGGAGGGGGATATTCCGCAGGTTCGTAAATGTGTTTCGGTGTAAAATAAGGATGATCTTTAAGGGGAAGAACATTGTAGGCATCGCCATCGAGGTCCCCACCGCCAAGACATGTTGGGAGAGGGCGTTCTCCTGCCGAGAATAAACTGCTAACCAGTACGATCAGCACAGAACATAACTCACCTCTTACACTAAATACAATGGTATTTGGCAAAGACTCTTTCGCAAAACAGGATTCCCCGGAAGGAGTGCCGATTGCATAAGCCAGTTGAACGTCTCCAGGATGAATTGTCGGCGACCGCGAGATGAGGACAGGACCTTCAAGGTAAGAAACGTCCCCCTCTCGGTGGCTGATACAAACAAACACCTCGTTTTCACGAAGATAGCGATGGGTGTCCGCAACCCCGACAAGGTTCCATGCATTTGGGATAGGGATACGAGCACGATACTTAAGATCACGGAGCACGTGATATACTGCAATACGAAAAAGGAGGTTAAAGAAAGAATCTTGTGCTAGGGAATCAAGGCCAAGCTTCGCGATGTTCTGTAAAGTAGATGGTAGCCTAAAGGATTGTCCTAAACCGTGGATTTGAAGAAGATACGCTGCTGCCGACAGGCGCTGTGTTGCAGCTTGCGTCTCGCGTATAGCATGATCCTGAAAGTCTTGAAAAACTTGGTATGGGATGCCAAGTCCTTCCAAAATCATTATGAGGGGGCGATTGAGATAATATGGGGTTGGTTGATCAATCGCTCGGGAGATCTCGATTTCGGTGGAAGAAGGGGCGTCAAATTTGATCATTGAACGCCGGAGGGACAATACGTTAGAACCATTTAATGTGTGATCAATGGATATCATGCCTTTAGATCCCTGGAAACGTATTTGATATGCATGAGGGAAATCATTAGGATCTCGACTCTTTCCAACAAGGCGCCAGATCTCACGAGCGATATCCTTTGATATACCACCGCAGCCATCAGTGAAGGTATATTTTCCATCAGGGGTAGTGATATCATCTCGAATAAGGATCTCGTCGACATCAACGACCGCAGCAGCGGTCGCTGAAAATGCTTGAGATATACGGGCACCATACCTTGCGGGGCAATACTCAAGGCGAAGGTCGTATTCGAGGCCCCGAAAAGTCCCAAGGCTTTGTATAATCTTTTCGGCTGTGACAATGCCGTACTTTGGATCATTGAATGTCTTGACAAACCTAGCCGAAAGTCAGCATCAAAATAACAACGGGGATGAATCAAATCAGCTTACCAAACCGAATGTTCTTTCAGAGCAGACTGAGAATAAGCAAGGAATCGGAACTTTCGGCCTGCAATAACAAGCCCATCTTGCATAATGGGTCCGATCCAGCTTTTGACAAACTCTGCACCATCAACATCCTTATCATGTCGGTATAGGAGGTTGTTTTCATCACGAAATTCCACGTGAATAAAATTTTCCTGGTTAGTTGGGGTGTAGCGACGGATGACTCGGTTTGATTTTTCAACGAAAGGACCATCAAGATACATAGATGTTGGTGTGACAGTGGCATGAAGAGACGAATAAAAGTTGATATTGTTCGGCGCGTCTGGCTCAAGGTCGCCTCGAGACCGAAATTCTTGAACAAAAGATCTAAATTCAGATTTGAGGGAGGATGAGGAACCAGTTATGATGAAATCCTTCGCCCGAGGACCAAAGTCCTTAAGCAGCTTGGCAGTGAAGGGTTTTCCATGTGATTTTATCAACTCCCTGACCTCTAAAGCAAGGGCGCCAACCTCTTTAGGATCAGCGAAGAGATTGCGAACCAAAGCCTCGAGTTGGAAGGCGACTTGCCACGAATTGATTCGTCTGATGCTCATGGACATGTTTAGAAGCGAATTCTGAGAAAAGAGGTTTCGCCGCGCAACATTCACATAGTACGATCCGACGATATTACGCAGGCCGCTGAGATCTGCTAAAGTGTTGAACTTATCAACACTGCGGGGGGCTAGGAGAACAAGCCGCAAGGCAAAAGACGTATAAGGGATGGCCGCAGGATTATCAACAAGAGGAAACGTCGTTAATCGCTGATAAGGCTCAGGTTTATCGGGGTTACATGTACGGACTCTGTTAAAAAAGCTCGGAGGAACTTCAAGCCCAAGAAAGACGACCTGACCATCAAATTGGGAGAAATGACAGGAGATCGTCGAAATCGAAGATTGTCGCATTCCAATCACATATTCCGTCGGAGAATCATACTCTTCCGAGACAGTAACTTGGAGTTCACGACGTTTTTCATTAAAACAAAGAATTGCGATCTGGTGCGCCTCAGATTCAATCGAAAAAACACTATCCCGGCACATCCAACAGAACTGAATTGAAGCAAGAGTCACGCGTAAATCATCAAGTTCCCTCTCTCGCTCCCTCCGTTCTCGCTCCCAGGTCGGATTCTCCCAGGGGGCAAGAGCAACTGTCTGAACAATTTCGGGATCGGGTGCTGGTCGGGTACTCTTGGAGAAATAGATGCGGTTTCTGCCAAAGAACATCAGCTGTTGGGGTCTTTTTGTCCCATAAACATTCCAAAATTTCGTCCCAATGTCAATACTGGGAATCATGACAACCCCTGTACGGTCAGTCTCTCTGGGTTGAAAAAGGTGAAGGTCGAAATTGCGTTGGCTGTTGTAAAAGTCTGGACCATGCAAATGTTGCGCCAAGATAGCCTTGACCTGGAACTTGTCCAGGTCTGTCGGAATATTTCGCATGAAAAATTCCATAGCAAAATAATATGGGTGTTTGGGGGTGAGAGTTAACTGATGGACACACGGTCGATAAATAATGCATCCAGGTTATCAGGACTTGTAATGTTCGTTCTAAAATCATGGACGCACAGGACCACAAAGTCACAGTACGACAATCCCAAGCACGAGAGGACACGTGTTGTTGGTTGAGGCGGGCCGGCAAAGCCTCATGGACAATAATCTGGAGATTCACAGATACAACAATGTGATATGCGGGATAACTCGCTCTCAAGCTCCATCATCTACAAAAAAACATGACTAGTTCATCAGAACCGTATGCACACTTTTGTTCAGGCTGTACAGGATTTCCCTGAATGTTGCCACTAGCTTCGTCAATATGTTCGGAGGTTCGCCTCTGAACCGTCTCTCCTGGCTGCGTACCTCCCACAATTTTCTGAATGCAGCGACTGCTCTTCCGCAAAGTAAATGGATTCTCTTCAATGCTGGCCAGCCCCTCGTCTTATCCAGTCCAAATATCCCCAACAATCGACCACAGCCCGGATATCTCACCACTTCCGAACTCGCACCTCTTCTCGGACCTCAACCCTACTTTGGCCAGGGTCAAGAAATCGGCACCATAATTCCAGATGAGATCAACAATGTTCGGCATAGCCCAACTGAGGCTGCCCGTCACTACCCCCAGAGTCGACCCATCGTGTTTCTTGGTATACACGAAAAGCATCCCAATGCTGATGTTTCTACTGCATTGCCAGCCACCGAGTTTTCATCCCCCGAGTCGACTGCAGTGGCCATCAAGAAGCTAGAAGGGACACCGTACTTTGCGATGGAGGTCGCACATTTCATTCAAGACGGTCAATATACTGATCAAGGGTTGTTAGACCTCTTCAAAGAAAACAGCCAAGCAAAGGAAGGGAGAACATTCTCTTGGTCCGAACCTCGCGTATTTCTGTCCAGGTTGGATCATTTTACGGCTGCAATTTTCGCAAATGCGAAGAGCATGACGGACTGGAGCTTTCGACACAAATTTTGTCCTGGATGCGGATCGAGTACTTATTCGATGTGGGGTGGTTGGAAAATCTCATGTTCAACATTGCTGCCTTGGACTGATAATACCGGAAAACGGCCATGCCCTTCTGGGTGAATGTCAGGCAATGTCTCACGCGCTGTGTTTTGCTCATCACATTTACAGGAAGAGCCTTCATAACTATGCCCATCCCCGGACTGATGCCGTGGTGATCATGATTGCTGTTGATGACACCGAGGACAAAGTACTTCTAGGCCGTGGGGTAAGCCCATTTTACATCAAAATACCCCACACTCATCGACGACCTTTCTAGAGAAAGTATCCTGGAAAAGTTTATTCAGCTCTCGCAGGATTTATAGAACCTGGCGAATCCTTTGAAGATGCAGTCTCTCGTGAGACATGGGAGGAAGCAGGCGTGAGGGTTTGGAACATCCGGTATCATTCTGGTCAGCCTTGGGTAAGGAAGTCTTCGATCTCCTCTTGGTCGCACGTCTTATAAATGCATTAGCCATACCCGGCCAGTCTCATGGTAGGCTTTTATGCCCGAGCTGATTCCACACAGCCCATCCGTACGGACCTCGACAATGAACTCATCGATGCACGATGGTTCACTCGGCAAGAAGTACTGGCTGTGCTCAATCGAACCTCCGGCCGCGAATCACTATTTCAATTGCCCTCAAAGACCGCTATTGCCAGTGTGCTGATCAGGGACTGGGCAGAAGGCAGGATTGGCTTCAATGAGACTGAGCAGACGCGTCGGACCGAATAAAGATAGTCGAAATGTATTGATATCATAGTTATCGTTAATGTCATCTGGTCATGACTTCACAACTACACACACACTAGTAGGATTTTAGATCCTTCGCAGCTCGGTGCCTATATCATCAAGGTCATTCAAAGCGTCAACTTTCTCACATTATTTACACTCACCTAATACCACAGCAATAACAAGTTCTTACAGACAGCAGTACAACCGCTACCCAGATCAGAATGACGGACACAAGAACCATCCACACCCCGTTCCCAAACTGTACGTCAAACTCGAGAAACCCTGTATTCTTTATCTCATTCTTCGCAATAATGACGAGCGCCAGGTCTATGCCAAAGACAACTGTCCCCAAAAGGCCCGCAACCACCGTGAGGAAAAGAGTCAAGATGGAGACAGCGTGCGAGGCGAGGAAGAGGGATGTGATGAAAGTAATCAGGGTTAATCCCGCTGCAACAGGGTGTAGTACGAGAATTACACGCAAGGAAACCTCGACTGCGTTCACAATACCATCAGACAAGTCAATCAACGTCCTGATGTCTTCTGGAACTCTATATCCCAATTGAGGACCGAAGCAGACACCATTCCATTATTGTCCAACGGTGTGGGTTGGTTGAGGCCACTGCCAGGTTATAATATTTATTTATAATGTGATCGAAAAGTCAGTGTGATCGACAATTCACCTGTAGGCACAGACTCCCCAAACTCCAAATTGTAGCAACGATGCTACGCTGGTAGGTGGTCCATCCGCAGTAGACCGAAGACCGATGATATATATGGATTTGATAATGGGGAGCGAGAGTCCTACAAGGATCAAGAGTATACAGGAAACGAGGAGCAGTGAGAATGCAATTATGGACACGATACGGTATGCCTGCAACGGCTTGGCCATTACTTTTGAACAAAGGAATCGTGGCGGATTAAGCGACGAGTACTGGCCATATTTGTAGTTCTTGCGCCTTGTCCTACATATGCAAATGAAGTACCACTATTTACCGGCACGTATGAGTCTCGACATTGCTGCCTTTAAAGCGTTCGGCCGCGGCACTTCTGATTTTGTTCCTCGAATAAACGAGCTTTCAGTCTGTCCTTCCTGGGGGATTGGCCCCTTCTTGACACTCTCAAGTATCTTTTTCTCAAGCCACCGCATGCCCATAGCTTCCTTCTCCCAAATATCCGTAGTCCAGATCGCCATGGGACCCCTACCCGGCACAAAACGCCTTTCCCTGAAATTTGGCTTTAATGTGTACCGTTGCACGCCGTCCATCTCTGTTCCCACCGTCCCACCCTTTTCGAATATACAGGAGAAGGCTTCTCCAATCAAACCATTAGACTTGGGTGCAGGTGGCGGGATCGCTGGACGTGTCGGGTTTGTCAGGCGCATACGATTGGCCATCACGACATCTGTGAACAATCGGTCGCCGACAACGATAAGCTCGTCATCAGATATTGGCCGCTGCAGGGAGGAAAAATAGGTTCGGACGGTGTTGATACAGGAGTAACTGGGCTTGAAGACTTTGTGACTGAGGACAGGAACTTGAAGGTGGTGAGAGACGGATTCAGACTAAGAGCTCGTTCTTAAAAAAGTAGACGGGAACCACTAATTTGATTGATACGAACTTGGATGCCACCTGGGTCGGTGGGAGTACCGGCAGAATTACTGACAATTACGATGTTATTTTCACCGAAAACCCTTCGACATTCGGACCACGCTGTCTAAGGGCAATGAGAAACGACGAAGGATTCCATACCAAAGATCGGGTACCTCGAGTTCAGGAATCAGCGTGTCTTTGTGCGGGACCGTCTAAAAATGGACTTAGATATAACACGCGGAAAAAAAAATAAACGACATGCAAGACAATTGTCCTTGTCAAACACAACGCCACGGTAGCCTGCTTTTCGGAGTGACAAAAAGTCGAGAGAGCGAATATCTTTCTGTGCAGATCGAGATGAGCTCTGGCTCAGAAAAGGGACACCTAAGCAGCACGCACCTTTTACTATGAGACTTGGGATGACAAGTCTCGAGTGTATGAGGAGTTGGAAAGGAACAAACAGCCCCGGGATGTTCAGAGGCATTGGGGGACAAAAAAAAGTCAAAACAGAAATGTGAGCTGGCAGTCAATTATTTGGCCATATTGATCCGCCATAACAATCCTATACTCTAATTTCCCAATAACAGCCATGGCAGACCTTCTGGGCGGCACCAACATCGACGAGTTCGAGCGGGCAGCCAACGCCTTTCCCGACATTTCTCTCGATGGCTTCGGCGACGTCTCTTCTGCCCCGGCTGGCAATCAGATCAGCAACAGCAACAGTGCTGGCTTTTCGTTTGACGACTTCGACACACCCCTGGCTCCTTCTGGAAGACCAGTGAGGGTGACTGGCGACGACGAGCTTCAAAAGTTTGAGGACGAGTTTCCGGACATCGAGGTCCCCTCTGCACCGGCTGTGCAGGTAGGTTTCTTTTCCCAGTCCACCGGCAATTTTTGTCAGTCTGCTTCAGTCTCTGCCTTCACAACCTCTGTTTAAAAGCCATCAACCCTTTGCACCGAGACCTCAGCCTCTTGCACTCGCTTCTACACCGATCTTATCTCAATCAGCTGAAGGGGAACCAGAAGTGATCAGGTCCGTGGCTGTTTCAACATCCCTTTGCCTAGCTCTTCCTCACTCTAGGCATTACAGAGAGTGGCGAGAGAAACAGCAAGAAGAAATAAGGGCACGGGACGAGGCTTCCAGAGCCAAGCGTCAGGAGACCATCTCCAAGGCTGAGCGTGCACTTGAAGACTTCTACGAGGACTATTCCAGAAAGAAGGAGAAAAACATCGCAGAGAACAAGTGTGCTACATGTCTATCACATCCTTTATAGGCTGATATCTTTGATTAGGGATGCAGAGGCAGACTACGTTGCGTCGCTAGAAGCTTCTCTTGCCGGTGGTACGACGTGGAGTCGTATCTGTGATCTCGTTGAATTACAAAACTCTCAGAGCAAGACTATCGCTCGGACTGGTACTGGTACTACCGACTTGACCAGGTTCAAGGAGGTTTTGCTCAGACTCAGGAGGCAGGGTGACCAGGCGCCTGGTGCTGCAGGCTATTAGAGGCCCCTACTTGAGACGCGATAATGCAAAAAGAAACATCTGGATATTGAACCAAGTGTCTATAGGCAAGTAGAAAGTCAAAGTCAAAGTTTGGCCGGGGTCTGGTTATTCGAAGGTGTTTCCTCAGTCAAAGGTGTTCCAGAAGCGGGCTCGGCTTCTGTCACACTGATAGCAGGTGGTAAACGAGATTCAACAAATTGGATAATTTCATCGGCGAGCCTTTCTTTAACACCGTCAGGCTCATTATGGAGTTCATGTCGCCCGCCTTCAAATAAAGAGATCTTCTTGTCGGTTGCGGGAAGTCTGTCAATAAATTCTTGCGAGGCCTTGTGGGATGTAACCTTGTCGGCAGTTCCGTGAGCAATGTATACCTGGATACCATCAACTTAACACAATCTAAACACCGTTTGATGTGCAAAACATACGGGGAGAGATATTGGCCAGTCCTTGTAGTATGTTGTCAGAAGGATCTCGCCGTGGTAGAGCATGTCACTGATGTTCTTCAGAGAACCGGAGGGCTTGACAAGTGGATCGTTAAGATAAGCCTCGTTGGATGTTTTGTCATGTGAGAGGTCCTATGCCCGTTGAGATACAAAAGTACATTGAACAGCGGAGAATCCAGACCTCAGCCTGAATAGGCGCAGGGATAAGAGCATTAGGCGCGACATAGCTAGCCTTTGCGCCAATCCACTTGAGCAGTTTTGAAGCTGGTTCTGTTTGTTGGATAAGAGGACTAGTTGCAATGATACCGCGCAGAGAAGACGCTAGATGCTTGTGGAGCGACTTTGCATCCTGACTAGCAAATCCCAGAACTTCTGCACCTCCCTATAATGGAGAGGCATTAGCACTACAATGCCCAGAAAATGAGAGGTCATAAACACCATAGAATGACCCATCAGGAAGACGGGTACATTTGTGAAGGTTTCCCTCGTGTGTTCGATGAACCAAGCAATGTCGTGCATCTGGTCCTTCCAGTTGGTCTTGCCATATGCGCTCCCTTTGCTCCTTTGCTCCACGTCCTGGCCAGTCAGCCCAAAGCCACGCTGGTCCATCGCGAAAACAGCAATGCCTTGTTGTGTGAATAGGGGGTGAAAATGGGCGTGTCGACCGACATGTTCTGCAAAGCCATGGACAAAGACTATGGCGGCCCTGACTTGCTGGTTCTCTTCTGGCACGTATGTTCGAGTGTAGAATTGTGTGTTGGAAGGACCACGCAGCCAGGCCTCGGTATATGTTGACATGCTCGTTGGCCGTAAAGCTGTTGATGGGACCTTGTTTATCAATTATTATTTACTAGTGGGCAGTCTTTTGATTTTCCCAGTCCGTAGATGCAGAAAAATTGTCGGAACTTTTATAGGGGCCTCTTTTGCAGTCCTTTCTTGAGAAACAATTCGATGCCCAATTAATTCAAGACTGAAGTACGGTGTGTCCTGTTGAGTTGCTATTCCTCTTCCCGCCTTCAATAAATCAGCCTGCTAGTATAGCTCTTCGAGATCGTTCTGTCGCCTTGCTTTCCGTGTCTTGCAACAGGTACCACAACGCCGTCGTGTTCTAGGGCTCAGAGAACTAGTTCACTTCTTCGGTTAGGTATGGAGTCAAATGACTCGACCATCGAGGACTGCAGTCTGGACCCATTCATCTTGTAGCCGGCCCTTGAGAGAGTGGGATTATGGAGTAGACATCATTTGTCGAACAAATCGTACTTGTTATTAGATTCACTGATGCGTCAGAACGGGTGTGGGAACGAATGTCTGAAGTTACGACAACCAGTATTTCCTTACCTCTACCACGATCCAACGCCGTAACCAGCTCTTCTCGTTGCCAGAGACGATGCTGAGAGTATTAGCTCGCAGACAAGTTGTTGGACTGCAAATTGCACCACCGTTGAGTCGATGTGTGCAAGTGCGTCTAGCTCCTCCACGTACTCGGACTTTGGTTACAATCCCACCATGGAAGAGCGGCATTCCTATAACTTCACTCCTGTCGCAACCAACGTCTTCGACGACCTTCAATCTCCGGATACGACAACATAATGAAATTTCGAGCGGTAGACAACTCCGGTACAACAGTACTATTAACCACAAGACAGGTGTTGTACATAACAATGCCGCTGTTGCTGGGAATGCCTCAGGCCATGAATCGGACCGACCGCGCTCGTCCGTTCTTGCTAGGATTTTTGCAAAGACTCCTCAGGGACTTTCGTCCTTCACCAAAATCATGTCTTTGGCGAAACCAGAAAAGAAACCATTGTTGATCGCTATCGGGCTGTTGTTCATGTCCGCCTCTGTGTCAATGAGTATCCCTTTCACAATTGGTCGCTTGATTGACTTCTTTTCATCTGCCAATCCCGTGAGGCATTATTCATGTTTACAACCGACTGCCGGCTAAAGACTTGATCTTTCAGCAAATCCCTTTTGGTTTAGGCCTCTGGCAGGCTTCGGGGCTGTTGCTTCTCCTGTTTACGACGGGAGCCATGGCAAATGCTGGGCGCGCGATGCTGATGAGGTTGTCGGGTGGGTGTGTCATTACAAGGGTCGATTCATGACCTCAAGTTCCTTCAAGGTCAACGTATCGTTGCACGACTGCGTGAGCGATTATTCGCTGCTTCAATCCGTCAAGAGGTCGAATTTGTCGAAAAGGGAGAGGGAGACGCTCTGAGCAGACTCAGTGTTGATACTAGTATTGTTGGAGAAAGGTTTGTTGATGAACCAATCTCTGGATTTTTTTTATCTTACTTTCAACTAGCGTCACCAACAATCTATCTGACGGTCTCCGTGCAGTCGTGATGTCTTCTGTTGGGTGTAAGGGTCAACCTCACATGCTCGTTAGTCCATGCTCGTAATTCTTATTGTTTCAGTGGCTGCAATGCTCTACACGTCACCAACCCTGACTCTTTTGATGTTGGCTATGGTTCCACCCGTCTCTCTTGGTGCAGCACGTAGACTTTACCTCTATGGTTTCAAACTGCTTACACAAATACTAGGTTTTCTATGGTCGCTATCTAAAAAAGCTATCCCACAAGACGCAGGAAGCTGTAGGTGATATGACCAAGGTAATTCGGCGATCATGGTTTCGTGATATTGGCAAATGTGCTGAGTATGCATCAAGATTGCGACAGAATCATTATCGGCTCTACGGACTGTTCATGCTTTTGATGCTTTGGCCCAGGAAGAGAAGAAATTCAGCGAGAAAGTCGCCAAGGTCGTCACTCTGGGGAGAAAAGAAGCAATTGCCAGTGGCATATTCTTTGGCAGTACAGGCTGGAGTGGGAACGTTACGATATTAGGGCTGCTAGGTTATGGTTTGTATTTGATGAGTCATGAAGGTTTGCAGTCAAAGACTCATTTGATTTAGGAGGCACTCTCGTCTCACAGGGAGTGATTACTGTCGGTGATCTAACAAGTTTGCTGCTGTACACTGCCTATGTTGGGAATGGTCTCACTATGCTCACGTGAGTTTGATTATTTCCCTGTCATTATCCTCGACCTCAAATCGATTCAGGTCCTTCTTTGTGAGTTGAACCTGACGTTAACTCATAGGCAATATTCAATTTTCTCATGTCTAGTCCTCGATAATGCGTGCAATTGGCGCTGGAACACGGGTGTTCGAAGTCTTGGATCGAAAATCTCTAATACCTCTCCATGAGGGTATTGAGCTCTCGCCAGACAGGCGTGGAACTATCAGGTTTGAACACGTTCATTTTGAATATCCCACACGAAAAGACGTCAAAATCCTGAAAGACTTTAATCTCGAAATCAATGTTGGTGAAACCGTTGCTATCGTGTGCGTTATGGGAGGATTCCGTTTTATCTTTGTCTGATTTTTTGTTCAGTGGGGAGAGCGGTGGTGGAAAGTCATCGGTTCATTCTCTACTGCTCCGATATTATGATCCCAACCACGGAAAGGTTCTCTTCGATGGCCAGGGTGTGCAAATTTGACCCAGTTTACTCTAAACGCTTGTTCATTGTGTCCACGTAGACATTCGTAATTTTACGGCAACTTCTTGGCGAAGGATCATAGGTGTTGTCCCTCAAGACCCGGTTCTCTTTAGCGGAACAATAGCTGAAAACATTGCTTTTGGCAACTCTGATGTAACAAGAGAGGAGATTGAAGAGGCTGCCAGAGAGGCTAACTGCGAGTTTATATGGGGCATGCCAGAAGGCTTTGATACATTAAGTAATTTTCCATCAAGTTGAATCATGGATTGGTCCTGATTTATAGTCAGTCAGTAGGCTTAGTCTGAGCGGCGGTCAGCGACAGCGCCTGGCTTTTGCCCGTGCGCTTCTGAAGAGACCTGCTATACTCGCTTTGGATGAAGCGACTTCTGCTTTAGATGCTACCTCTGAACGACGTGTCAATGACGCCATCGAGAAGATTCTTCGATCAAGACGTACAACGTGCGTTTTTGTTGCACATAGGTTATCCACAATAGCGCGTGCCGAGCGGATAGTCGTCATGGAGGGTGGTAGGATTGTGGAAAGTGGTTCTTACAGGGAACTGGTAGTCAGGGAAGGATCGCGGTTCAGAGCGCTTATGGCAGCACAGTTGACGGCTGTTGATCAAAAGATGGATGGTCTTCGTAAAGAAGCAGAAGAGGAGGTGGGAGGGGTTGAGAAGTGAAGGGGGATTATGAAGAAAATTGATCGAGTCAACGATTGTGGTTGATCATCATTCTACCTTCTATCGGCATTTAGATAGACTTTTATCCCACGTCATGATAATTTATCGTTCGCCAGTTGTATCAAATAGCAATCTACTAATTCTTCTATAGGTTTCATTAATGTGAGGAAGTTGTTCATCCCTAATATATGTATATTGTTATTGCATATGATCTGAATGCTGAGTGTGACTGTGCGTTCTCGAGCTAATGAGCGCGTTTTCGGGATCTGTTGGAATACGATCCTGAGCCAAACGATCTTCATCGAAGATTTGAATTGGTGCACCTTACATTTCTATACAATTAGGGAAAACCAGAAGTGATGTGCGATAGAGCTTTTGAGTTCAAGAGACGTTTCGGTATTCTATAAACCATGGGGGCTGTTACATAAATCGCTCTACAACCTCAGAAAGACAATCGTTGACAAGCAAGATCACCAGGAAGTGATATTTCTGTTTGAGAAGGGCAATTTAAATGGGTGTGATGAATGTCTATGTCCATTAATGAAATTTCAAAGCTATAGCGCAGACTTGTTTGCAATCAGCTGTCTTCGATATAGTCGTGCCGGAAATCGGTATTAAATTAGATGATCAGAGGTGATTGATGAGGTATGGGACAGTCCTCAACTTGATATGGGAGCGTCCAGCACTTTTTTGTTTTGTCGAAACCGCAATGAGTTTTTTGAGAGGGACAAACACAGTGGCTTTGTGGAGATTTGCATGAAAAACGTCCTTTGCTTTGTTATGTCAAGCATGTTGATGTGATTTCTCATGAACTGATAAACCAATTTGGTGCCAGAAGAGATATTCAGAGTGAAATTCACTCAAAGCTCAGAAAGAGGAGATACGAGGTCTCAATAGTAAGATACGCTGGCGTCAAATTGTATATGTCTGTTTGTCTAATTCCATGACACCAAAATAAGAATCATCATTAACGTTTTTTTGCATATTACGACAATGTCGTTCAAATGCAGAGCCGAGTGCTTGGGTCAAACACTTACAAGTGATGCCATGGGAAGAATCTAATCGGATCTATACTTTGCAGTTTGATGACATTGTCATCTCGAAAGGTCATGTGTACAATGTCATACTATCTCTCAGGTGGCCCATGTTCCGTAAAGTCCGACTAGACGAGATGTTTCCCCATCTGCGGACCGCAGCTGTGGAGAGAGCGGGCCGTCTCCTCGAATTATAAAGGCCACATGTAATCTGCTCTAGGCAGCAAACAAACAAAGAGGATATGTTGTTGTCATCTCTTACAAGAGTCACTCTGGGATTAGCCTCTCTTGGTGCAGTAGCTGCGCAAACAAGCTGTACATTAACTTCCTCTGGTGGCGACGATGCACCTGCACTCCTCCAGGCCGTACAATCCTGCGCTACAACCCAAATTCCAAAAGATGTCACTTTGAATATCGCCACACGGATGAACATGACTGGATTGGTCGACAAGCACATTGTGGGTTACTAATTATTTGCATTCTATACATTCCTGAGTAGCGCCTTCTTTAAGCAACTTGAAGGGACTTTACGATTCAACCCGGACATACCTTATTGGACTGGAGTATGTCCATATTTGTGGTTATCTCATGATGAATAACAAACAATTACAGAACGGGTTTTTCATCCCATTCCAGACACAAATCACATTCTGGTTGCTGGGAGGAGAGAACATTGTGTTGACGGGTGGAGGAACGCTAGATGGTGTCGGTCAGGTAAGTGTATACTGATGTGTCCAAAAAGTCACTCAGATTTTTATATTTGAAACAAGGCTTGGTATGATGCGCTGTAAGTTTTGTGCATTATCACCTGACAGTCTCTACTAAAAGAAACCAAGCCCATCAAACTCCTCTTTACTTCGCCCGATTCTTCTCACTGTATTCCAAGCGAACAATGTACTCGTTGAGAACATCAACTATGTCAATGGACCATCATGGCATAATATGGTGCGCTGACTCCTGAGGTTCGCTTCGTTTTCATCAACGTCTTTCTAGGTCAACGAGGCGCAGGGGGTGATTTTCAACAATATTAGTATCAACTCTGGATCTACATCCTCTAATGCAGCCAAAAATACAGACGGATGGAATATATATCGTAGTGACAACGTTACTATCCAAAACTCAATAATCGTGAATGGAGACGACTGCGTTGCCTTCAAACCGAGTATGACCCTGGTCCCAATGAATATCATACGCAAAATCATTGAGATTCTCTCCCAGATGCTACAAATGTACTCATCAAAAACCTTGATTGTACGGGTTCCCAGTTGAGTGGTTCCACGATAGACCGTTAGAAGCTATACTAAAAACATTCTCACAGTGGAATCTCGGTTGGGTAAGCTACCTTGCAAACTGAATACAAGTACAAGCCTTTTGAACGGTGAATCAAATAGCTCACTAGGACAATTCCCAGGAATGTTCGACATTGTTGAGAATGTGCTTGCCAAGTATACCATGTCATCATCATGCTCCGCCAAGCACTGCTCAGATGTTCAAATAGAAATATTAAGATGACAAATGCGCAGAATGGCGCTCGTATCAAGGCATGGGCTGGTCCAAATGTGGGCAGTGGAATTGTCAAGAACGTTACTTTTGACGGCTTTGTCGAAAGCAAAGTTGACAATCCCGTCGTCATTGATCAGGTGTGTAATTTAGCTAGTCTGCTTCTACTTGCTTATGCTTAACACACAATTTAGTGCTACTTCACCGATGCAGACGCATGCGCCGAGTTCCCATCCAATACCCTCATCCAGGACATTGTATTCAGAAAGTAAAACTGTCCATTCTATAATCTTGGATCGTGCTCTGATATCATTGTCAGTATTTCTGGAACGTCAACTAAATCTGTCGTGGCTAGCTTGTCATGCTCGCCGGATGGGCGTTGCAGCGATATCGAAGTGGATGATTTCAATCTCAGGTAAGACTTCTGATTTCGATGCTGTGGCATCGGCTTAAGCACTCCTCCCAAGTGCCTCGTCTGGCGAAGCTCAGTTTACTTGTTCGAATGTCGTTCTCACTGGAACTGCTGCTGGACTTTTCCCTGAATGCAGTAAAACGTAACTTGGAACACTATGTTGTCTGTTGCATGAAAAAGGTGTAATCATTCGACAAGCATCGTATCCATATCAGCCCTCCCAAAGGCCTGAACTCCATTTGTCAAGTTCATCTTCAACCAGTTGGTTGTCCCGGACAAGATATCAGTGCAAATCAATAACCCCATGAGTTTCTAAATGAAGATGTCATGATCTCAGGAAACATGGAAGTGGGCACATGAACCTGGAGAAAAGCCTCACGTTCTTCTTCGTTGAGAGCTGGCACTGAATCCTTTGAATCAGAGCACCAAACCATCAAGAAAGGTTCTGTCAAAGCCATTAAAGTAGAAGCAAATGCTGGCTCTATGCGTGCTATAAAATTCGGGGTATGTAATGTCGGTCCATGGAAATTTTCAGTGCTACCAGGAAGCGCAGTTAAAGAAGCTTGGGCTGAGATAGGGGTTTCCGCAGTGTCAGGGGCACAGTCAATTTCAGTAGGCCCTGGCCAGGTCTTTTCAGCCACAATACTGAAATTTGATGATGAATTACAATCATACTTTTTGGTTGGGAAGAGATCATTGAACGTAAAACAGCTTCACTCCTGGCAGTATAAAGAAGAGGAATAGGCGAAATGATCTTGATACCAGATTCTTCTTGCAAACCATGTGCAGAATCAGATTTATCGGAGACCTGCATATATGCACAGTGACTTTGAGTATTCTTCACCTCTATAGCAAATCCAGAGAATGAAACCTAACAGTTGAATGCTGAGGGTTCAATGGCCGACATGGTGGACAAATAGCTGTCAACTGATCAGCTCAGTGACCGGGATCAGTCGATAATACAAAGTCTCCTGTGGAACGATAAACATAACACGAGTTGTTGTCATGGTGATTGCGTTTGCAAGCTTAAGAACACAGAAACAATCATATGGCGACCTCTTGGACCGCAACAGTGTTTTTTCAAAAGAACAATAACCGAACAGCTCAAAATCGCGTCTCCCCCTTTCTAATTTCTCTCTCACTCGTGTTTCTCACTTTCTATTCGATGTGAATATAATATTAGGTTGTTTATGGACTGACGTTGTTGTTTTTGATGACGAAGAAGACATTTCGTGATTTTTTGAAGAAAATTTCTCAAACCTGGTGGCATCAGAGAACATATGGATTTCATGAAATGGACGACGTGAATTTGATTTGTTTTCTGATGGTCGCAATGAGATTCTTATCAGATCTCCATCAAACCATGTCCATGAACCAGCGTAAGGAGCTTGGCCTCCGAAAAAATACGTTAACATCATCAGATGGCTAGAAACATACCCTTCAACCCCAAGTCCTCTTCCCGACCTTAGTCTCTGCTCGTAAATCTGAATACCACTTTTTAATCTTCCGTCTCATGTCATAGCCTGCGCTACTGCAAGCTGCCCGTTCCATACTTGTTTTGATAGGAAGCAGAAGCATCAAAGCTCCCATCAATGTTCGCAAATTGCACCTGAAAATGAGAGTCGCAGGACCTATGGATGATTGGCCAATATTGTGCTCCGTGCAGGATCTCACTGACTAACTCGAGGGGAAGTCGTTCAATGAGAGCCGTGAGAACAGCAACTACATCCCACTCAGAAGGGGTGTGAAGTCCTGAAAACGGTAAACCACGGTTGATATGAGCAAACCGATAGGCGCATGTGAATATATATGATTTCGTATGATATCAACATTTTTTGTCATCACATGTTTGGAGGGAATACGGGTATGTCTTCTCCTATTCGAATGAGACACGATTCGTGTCTCTGGGTGCACATGTTGTGTGTGGTGATAGAATGATCGGACAAGAAGCTTCGATACCTGGCCATCATCTGGGGAAAACACAAACTCCATGCTACCTTTGTACTCGATAATATCCTTAGTTGTGCCCAGTAATTTGACGTTCTCAGACGCCATGATTTTGTAGTCACAAGATCGCAAGAAATCGTAAATATCGGCATTACCTTGAGTATCCGCAGTGACAGACTGTTATCGGTTCACGACATGAGTGTTGAGACGAGAACATAGTTCATTGTCATGTGATCCGGTAAGGCAAATCTCAATCACACGCTTGTCTTCGAAGATTTAGCTGCCATGATAATCGAACGACACAATCTGGACTGTGGTCACTAGTACAACTGCTCAATCACTTTTCACTGTCTGGATCGAGTTCCCACCGTTCAATTCTCGGGGCAGTGATAACTACTTCTATCATTCCTGGGTCACAACTTTGTGATAAGGTCTCACTCTCTTCTCTTCTCACTCACTCTGTTCGCTTGACTCAGTAGATCAGCGACTAAATTGACAATCAGAGTTCGGAAAGCTCGATAAATTTCCACTCACTCGTTGTCAAATTCTCTGACAATGTAAATAGTCGCTCGAAAGAGAATTGCACAACAACATCAGGGATGAACAACATTTGGCGCTCACCCAAAACAAGTGATAAGTTGAGCTTATCGTGCTTGAGCAATCCTACGTGTCCATGTGGTGTAGCATGCTTGTGGAAGGAAGTGAACTGAATATTGAAATACATTCCCACCTACAAAACTCATCTGCCAGCCTGGTTCGAGGAGGGCCCCGTGCCCAAGGTTAATATCAAGTTCGACGACTTACGGAAACATTTATCCTCTAGAACGGGAACAAATCGTGAGGGAATATTTACCTCGATCGCTCCTAATTTACTCAGAGGACTTCAGCAAACTTCAAGGTGCAATTTAATGATCTAATCCAAGAACTACAAGTGTGATTGGTCTTCGAGGTACGCTATCATTATCGCTGTTATGTTCTTCAAATATAATGGTAGAGTCACGACATTGAATACCATGAATCCACAGATCAAGGGGATGGTGGTAGAACTGAACGAGTTACAGTCTGTATTGCATCGTTCCGCTTCTGCAAGCGATGTTGCTAGAATGGTGATTGATTTAGAAATCGCAACCAGCAAGGTGATTGATCGTTGACTATTATGCGCGTATGTTGTCTGATCTGAAGCAGCTAAATCCTGTCGCGCAAACTATGTTTTCTTGTGTATCTAGTCATTGTACACTGAGATGACCGTCATACGAAATGCCTGAAGATGCCCGATCCAACATTTTAGATCTCAATAGACCGGCTGCCTTCAAAGTGACTGCTCCGCCTAGAAAAGATATAATAACTCAATACCTTTGTGATTGCCTCGACAGCACTACTCCTGCTGTGCTCGAACACTTCAATTTTGGGATACAAGAATCTTACTACGGCTCTCTTGACCTTCTTACTTACCCCTCTCTTACCATTTTCGATGTCAAGTGGCGCGATAGGGGCGTTTTTTGGGTCGGGATGCCTCCTTATACACCCTCAGCAGTCATAGTCATATCACATGACATGAGGTATCTGACTTGACTTGTTGGGTGGAGTTTCCCAACGTCATGATCAGCGCCCATCATATACAAATGAATTACTGAATACACTGATACCGTCGCGGTTTTTACCTCGGATTCATGATCACAATTCCTCGCCTTCTGACAGATAACAAACCTCCTATCCATCAACGTCTCGTTAATTAATTAGACAATACAGACTAAAGTAGAAGTTTTCCAACGAGAATCCAATGTGAGGTTATCAGCTTCGAAGTCAGCTTCTAAATCTGAGGATCAGGAACCAGATGCTTAAAAAGGTGTTTCATAAACAAGGTATATGTACATTCACGTGGACTTCGTGTTTTGCTTGTTTGAAAGGGGTTAGAGTGAGAATATTAACCAAAAATAACAGCATCACTGCCGAAACAGTAAACTCATAAACAGTTACGGCTCCCAAAGAAAAAACCAGGTAAAAGATGACAATCAAGATTGGTAGACAGTTATGGAGTTGATCCCCCACTTGGCATCTAAAGTCACTAGTTAGGACCGCTAGCTCAGAGATAGGTTTGAGACTCACTCTGAAGATTAGAAGAATTAGAAATAGCCTGTTGGCAAGTACCAGGACAACCTGATTGGGGATAGGCACCATTCGTCCAGTCACCACAAAGGGTGATATCAATTACTAAAGCATGCTGGAAAGTGGCTTTCTCGATGTCACAGTACTTGGAGGACCATTCAGCAGCCGGTCTACCCCATGAAGTTGGATTAGGTTTCTGAGCCTTGATATCTTGGGGTATCCTGTCCCGAGTCATGTACCACACTCTGATATGATCTTCGTTCCACTCATGAGCAACCACACCTCCACCGACAGCGTTGAATCCAGCTCCATATGAGTTAGTATCAGGGTTCAAGAAAGCGCACCCGCGGTTGTCATCAGGGTAGGTCTGGCAATCATCCGAAATCAAGTTGCTCGATGCGTCAAGGTCTCTGCCATCTGATGGGAGAGTGCAGGGTATGCCAGTGTGAAGAGTGTACTGGTTGCCCTGCTGGTTATTCACGCCTTCAATTATGTCTATTTCTCCTCCATTTGGCCAATTCTCAGGGTTTACAGACCAGTAAGCGGGCCATACACCACACCCATAAGGCATGAAGGCAATGTCAGCAATGAAAAGACCTCGATCCCACTTCTTCTGGCTTGAGATACGGACTCTAGTGGACAGGTAGTAAGTGAGTCAAAATGACAGAAACTGTTAAATAAAAGTCAACCCACGAATCACGCTTTCCACTGGCAGGCATGGCAGATTTAGCATCCACACTTATAACTATTGTTTTGTCTTCAACAACAGCAAGACCTTTTGTTATGGCTTGGCTTCTGGACTGATAAGTGACTGAACCGTGAGTTGGATCGCTTCCGGTCTCAAAGTTCCAATAACTGACAACACATTGATCAACGCTGACATATACCAGTGACAATCTGAATACATACTTGAGAAAGTCTTTGCCTTCGTAATGCGTATCTACATGATATGGAGGATTGCTTGCAAGACTCAGGATTGGGAGAAGAGTGTTAATGAAGATGAGCAAAAGATGCATGAGTACAAAAAAAGCAGATGTCTGAAGCGACGACTGTTGGCAGGGAGGGAATTTAAAGGTTGTCTTGAAGGAGGAATGGATAAATCAAGGCATGGGAAAATACAGAGGCCCTTGTACCGAAGAATGGTGCTATTATTGTCTAAGTATTCTATCGGCCATTTGTTGTTATGTGAATCCTTCATTTCTTTCAAGGCCCCACGGAGCATGAAGGAATAAGAAAGAGCCTTCACCATACTGATGACTGACAATTCAAGCCTGAGCCGACTCGTCGGATATTTGACCCACAGCGTCGATCATGATTAGACATTTCATTCAGCACATGTCACCTCTCGCTTCCATCAGAGAACAGTACTGTGTGACCCCTTACTTCCAAATCTGATCAAGGTACCAGTCCTCAAATCACACTGCAGCCCCACGCAAGTGCCTGCTAAAAGTGGATGTTTTGGATCATGTTTGGATTTCTCTCTAAGCTCGAAAATTTTTCTGATATCAATTCTCTCGGAAATCGTTGTAAGCTCCTACGCTGTATCCCCATCGATGACGTCCTTGCATATCCTCCACTTTTTGACCGGGGATGGGCAATTCTCTGATGATGTTTTAATGAGGCATTTAGACGGGATGTGACTCCGAAACTTGTCACTTGCTACAGCCGAGTGTATGTTGGAGGCAGTGCCAAGTAGTCAATTCTATTTCCAAATGGGGCAGGTGATTCATTGAAACATCGCAGGCTTTCGTCTCTAACATCGCCTTCAATTTTCTGACAATTTTCCGACTTGCATCCGGTTGATTCTCATTTCATTCTCGGTTTCAACGGCACCGGGAACGGAGAACTGTTTAAATTTTGTGGATAAATCAATTTTCTGAAACTTGAATCGCTAAATTTCAAGTGTCCGTCATTACTACTCTGCTCTATCGAACATGACGTTCTAGATGTATTCATTCCTCCATCCACAAATTTCGTGGCCATAGCCATATCCAATATGTAATGTATTGTAATCATAGCTCGGTGAATTTTCGGCACGTTGCTAATCGACTTATTTAATCTGCGGAAGAGCGCCTTTCCTGTTTTTTTTTTAAATTTTTTTTTATTTCAACAATTTATTACGCGGTGTACGAACACAGTCCGCGGTAGTCTACTGACTACTGAGGCACAAGGCCTTGACTTATACTGAAACTACGACTGGGCCAGACTCTGTACTACAAGAAG
>Ga0153957_100341_pt1 | contig 23304 bp, 21 predicted proteins | sample TSFL041MetaG_FD_104745 | JGI IMG/M metagenome (GOLD analysis project Ga0153957, IMG submission 104745) | Attine ant fungus gardens microbial communities from Florida, USA - TSFL041 MetaG | ecosystem: Host-associated > Fungi > Mycelium > Unclassified | place: USA: Florida, Wekiwa Springs... | reverse complement strand
GGACTTTGGATTCATCAATTACTCTATCTTCCACAGCCTTCTTTCTTATGATTTGTTTTTCATAAGGCTTCTTCTGGACTCGAGTTGACCTTCTATTGTCTTGGGTGATCCGGTCAGGACCTACTGAGCTAGGTATCTCCAATGTATCATGCATATCTTGCAGGAACACTTGATCATTGAGAGAAATATTATCCATGGGACTCCTGTCTGCATCACAAATGGGAAGGACCTGTGAATCAATCCAGTGGTATTGAGTCTGTGTGGGGAGGACAACAGATGTGTATAAGGAAGAGTTCAAGTCATTGATCGAGAGACATTGTTGGTTCAAGCCAGATGAAGAGTATAAAGGCTCTTGAATGGCAGAAAGATCATTGTTGAACAATGATGTACAACTTTGATCTTGAGGATAAGAGACATCTGTCGAGAAGTTGGTGTTATATGTCGCAGTTTGATACTCCATCCATAGGTCTGAATTCAATGATGACGATAACTGAGGTACTCTCGGAAACGGTTGAGCTAAATCATTGAAAAACAAATCATTGCAAGGAAAATCATTGCAAGGAGGATTGAGGATGTTCCATGGTATTTCTATACCATCGAACGAGGCGCTAATATTTTCATTGTCAACAGATAGCAATGAAAAAAAAATAAGAGCTCACAAGGAAGAAGAGAAGCTATCCTGCCAAGCCAAGTCAGCAGTGCTCATCACATCACTTCCATATTGCGCTGCACTGTCAAAGACATAGTAACAACTATTATTGAGAGAAGATTGATCTCTTCCAGTATCAGGGACCCGTTGACTATGTTCGAACATGTAGTATCAGATAACATATCTCCTCGATAGGATGAATACATACTTCTGCGAATCAACAGTTGGATTGACAACAATGTCGAGCAAGGTTTCATATGGACTAAGGGACATATTCACATTGGATCGCTCCGAGGCAGACGGACGACCGCGACGACCACGACGACGGGAAATGTGTGCATTCTTTCTGGAAGGGTAGGACATTGTTGTGAGGAACGCGATATGCAATGGTGGAAACTCAGTGGTGAAAGACTGGGGAAAGATGGCAGAATTGCCCGGTATTTAAGGTGTTGCCTCATCACGATGCACAACACGCGGCCCTGCGGCTTGAAAATTGCATTCGCATGGAGACTTCAGGACGGCTCCTATTGGTGTTCACTCCGGTCGGCCACCATCAAAAAATCTACGATGCACAACGATGCACAACAGAAAAGGTAGTGGTCCATTGATCAGTGATAGTCATCAGGCGTGGGTGACAGGAAAAATGGAAGCAGTTTTGTTGGTAAGCAGAAATCAATGTTTCAGAAACAATATTGAGATAGGAGCATCTAGAAGAAGTGAGCTCTACGTGTCAAATGCTATGTAGAAAGTACAAGCATGAAATCTTCGAGGCACGCTGCTTGCGACTTTGAATCTGTTTGCAATGGCCAAGGCGAAGCTCGAAATCCTTTGAAAGATCCTGTCAGTCAGTAGAATACGTCAGTGGCACAAAAACCATATTATTAGACCATGAGAACACGTGTATCAACTGTTTCTCCAAAGCCAAGACATCGTCGGGTTAAAATAGACTTAATGATAGAAGACACACCTCGTGCTATTTTCCCCCGTTCTCCCGGTTGGATAGGACCTAGTTTGAATCTCACTGAGCTTTTAACTGTCAATATCCCCTCGTCGTTTATGTTGGGACACGTGTGCCAGCGAGAAGGAACGGCCTCCACTCGATGAGTCTACGGAGAAGCGGTCTTCCGCTGGTCTTCCGCTTTGATGGCATTCCCACAGCCCCACAACAATCCTTATCGATGATCCTTATCGATCCTTATCGCCGGGCTTCGTGGGATTAAACTACGATGCAACTATGATGCACAGGGCGGAGGACGTGTATTTTTATATTTTTGCATGGGACTGCGACAGCCTGTAAGTTTAGGCGAGATTAAGCGAGATTTCGATTGACGCATGCACCAGAATCTGTCATCGATCGATCTGATAGCTTTTGAGGCTCTTATCCTTGGCTAACAGATCTTCACATAAGGGCGGCCCTTCCCTTTTGCAAAAAAAACGATTCTTGTAACGACCACAACTATATAGTCGACCATTGGTCAATTCCAGGATTACTTAGCGGTTGTTTCGACCACTTTTAGTTCCTATGATGACTGTTGTTTCGGCCGCTTTCCGACAGATCAATCTTTCCCTCTACCTGTATGCTCGCAGTATAACGACTTGCCGCCCAAACCGTGATTGAGTTTCAAATCTGATACTAATATCGTCGAGATCACACATGGATCAGATGTATGCGGACCATCGACCTCTATAATTTAACAGGCTACACAAGGTATAACCAGAAACTAGTAGTTTAGAATAGGATATACCAGAGTCCTAGTAACTCTCTTTCTGATAATTCCCAGACATCGTGAATATGTACCTCTTTTCCTAAGTAGAACCCTAAAGCATCTCACAATGCAGCTACGAGCATGGTCTCATGAGTGCAAAGTCTGAATGGTTGCTACTTGTTGTGAGACCATAGCATCGGAGGACTTTCTTAAGTGGTCGACGTTTTACTGAATGTCTTAAGTATACGAGTGTGGTTGACCGAATTGCCAGTTGTTAATCAGTCATCTTGGTTCTTGGTTCAAACCCAATTGCACACAGTAGGCAAAAATGTTCTTACTACCCATCTTAACAGGGGTGCCATTACCATGGTAGTACCCTTGGTCTTGGAGGCAGAGACCATTAACACTGAAGAGGATAATTACTTCAAATCAATAACTCGCTTAATATCAGAACGTTGCTAATGTATTGTAAATTTGCAAAAAAAAACTCTGGCATCTCCATTGATTACTTGACTCAGAATTTTCTGAGTATCAGATATGGGTCAAATCTTGAAATAAAACCATGTAACTTTTTCAAAGAAATTAATACTGTTTTTTTTGTTTCTCCCGCTCAGATTAGGGTAGGTCACATGCCATAATTCGATCCCGATAATGAGGAGAAAATGATCTTCATTTTTCTAACCACGAACAAAGGTATGCTTTGTGGCAGATAATATCTCCCTCTCTGATTTCGTAGACAATGCTCATCCTCCTTGGATCATCGTCGATATCTCAACCGAAACGTGACACTCTACTCTTGCATATTCAAAAACGAATCCCAGCTATAACCTCTGTCGACGCAAATTGGGTTCATTTTATCAAATGTACAACTGAAAAATTGGAGAAAGAACTTGCAGACAAAAATTCACCGAAAAGGAACACTCTAGACCAATTGTTGGCTTACGGAGACAGTTATCATCGTCCGACTCGAGAGTACAGCTCGCAAGGCAAAATTATCATCTATGCTCTTCCTAGACCTGGTTCGATATCGCCTTGGTCGAGTAAGGCAACAGATGTTGCTGGTTTATGTGGTCTTGGAGGACATGTTGACCGCCTTGAACGTGGTGTCGCTTACGTTTTCACTGTCTCCGACAATGATGATAATCGACCACTTTCCCCCACCATCAATGACGAAAAGTTATCAACGTTTGCTCATATGATTCATGATCGTATGACTCAAGTCGTTCAATGCTCTACACCACGAGAAGAGGACATTTTTGCGCGTCGCGAACCTCGATTACTCACTACCGTCGACCTTCAGCATTCTGATACTATCATTGACCCCAGAGCGAAACTTGCGATAGCGAACAAAGAGCTAGGTCTTGCGCTCACAGAAGACGAGGTCGATTATCTCGTTGATGTGTATGTTTTCAGTTCCACAGCCATGGATCATAATCCTACCGATGCCGAATTATTCATGTTTGCTCAAGTCAATTCTGAACATTGTCGACACAAGATCTTTAATGCATCTTGGACGATTGATGAACACCCTCTTGATCAATCACTTTTCCAGATGATTCGGAATACAGAGAAACTCAATAACACGGGAACAATTTCTGCGTATACAGATAATGCGGCTGTGTTAGAAGGTCATCCTGCACCACGATTTTCAGTCACTCAACATCCCACTGGATCGTGCCACTTATATCAATCTCAAGTAGAAGATATGCCTATCCTGATCAAAGTTGAGACACACAACCATCCAACGGCAGTTTCTCCCTATCCAGGTGCCGCAACTGGATCAGGTGGTGAGATTCGTGACGAAGGTGCCGTAGGAAGAGGCTCGAAACCTAAAGCTGGTCTAGTAGGATTCACAGTATCAAATCTTCTCATCCCTGGTTTTGAACAACCTTGGGAAACGGATTTTGGTCGACCAAAACATATTGCTTCTGCTCTTGATATCATGATCGAAGGACCTCTTGGAGCCAGCACATTCAATAATGAATTCGGTCGACCAATATTGACAGGATATTTCCGTACATTTTCAGAAAGTGTGCCATTGTCTAAGGACGGGAAGGTCAGAGAGGTTAGGGGATATCATAAACCCATCATGGTCGCAGGTGGGCATGGAAATGTCCGTCGACAGTTCGCAAAAAAGTTGCCATTCAAACCTGGAGCCAAGATTGTTGTGCTGGGAGGACCTGGATTGTTGATCGGATTGGGTGGAGGAGCAGCTTCGAGTCAAGTTTCGGGTGCTAGTTCCGCAGAATTAGATTTTGCATCAGTACAGAGGGATAATGCGGAGATGCAGAGGAGATGCCAACAGGTCATTGAAGCATGTGTTGGGTTGGACGATTTGAATCCAATCCAGAGTATTCATGATGTTGGGGCTGGTGGATTGTCGAACGCTTTACCAGAATTGGTACATGACTCGGGATTGGGCGCAAGATTCGAAATTAGAGATGTCTTGGTGGCAGATTCGTCTATGTCGCCAATGGAAATTTGGTGTAACGAGAGTCAGGAGAGGTACGTCCTTGCTGTGAGCGAGGAGAGGATTGAGGAGTTTGAGAAAATAGCCAAGAGGGAAAGATGTCCGTTTTCGGTTGTGGGTGCTGCAACGCAGGGAGAAGAGTTGGTGGTGACGGATAGGTTATTAGGTGGAGATGTGATTAATATGAAGATGAATATCTTGTTTGGGAAGCCGCCCAGGATGTCAAGAAAAGACGTGAAGAGAAGGATCGAGAGGCCAAAGTTTGACGAATCATTGAATGCGTATCTTCCTTTTGTGTCGTCGGCAAAGGAGAAATTGGATCAAGCTGTACAAAGGATTCTTCGCCTTCCTTCTGTTGGATCGAAATCATTCTTGATCACCATCGGCGATCGTACTATCTCAGGTTTGGTTACTCGCGATCAGATGGTCGGACCATGGCAAGTCCCTGTAGCCGATGTCGCCGTCACTCGTTCTTCCTACGGATTCAACACAACAACAGGAGAAGCAATGGCAATGGGCGAACGCACCCCTATAGCACTACTGAGTGCTGCCGCATCAGCCCGTATGGCTGTAGCAGAATCCTTAACCAACATCGCTGCCGCATCTATCTCCAACATGTCGCGTATCAAATTGAGTGCTAACTGGATGAGTGCAGCATCTAAAGAAGGCGAGGGTGCAGCCTTGTACGAAGCTGTTCAAGCGATTGGAAGCGATCTTTGTCCAGCTCTGGGTCTAGGCATCCCAGTAGGCAAAGATTCTATGTCTATGTCAATGAATTGGAAAGAGGGAGAGGAACAAAGAGAAGTCAGCGCGCCGTTATCGTTGATTGTCTCTGCTTTTGCTCCTGTCGATGACGTGAGCAAGACTTGGACACCACAACTGTGTACTACAGATTTAGGTGGGCCCACGGTTTTGGTGTTCTTTGATCTGGCAGGCGGGAAGACAAGGTTGGGAGGATCGGCTGTCGCGCAAGTATTTAAAGAGATTGGAGTTAGCGCACCAGATGTGGAGGATCCAGAAGTGGTCAAGATGTTCTTCGAGACTTGTCAGGAGGTGAAAGTTAGGGAACCGAGCCTGATACTGGCATATCATGATCGTTCTGATGGCGGGTTGTTCACGACGATTGCAGAGATGTGCTTTGCTGGACGAGTCGGTGTTGAGGTGTCGTTAGACACTTTGAAATTGAAAGGGAGCCCTATCGCCCTGCTGTTCAATGAAGAATTGGGTGTGGTGGTACAAGTTAGGGAGTCAGACATCCAGAAGTTGTCAGATATGTTCGTCGGTAGTGGATTCCCTTCGGCCTCGATCCACGTCATCGGACGAGTAAATTCCCCTAGTGATCAAACTATCAGAATCATCCATGAAGACGAGATCATTTTCACGGGGCATCGTGCTGAGCTTCAGCAAGCCTGGGCAGAGACGTCATATCGGATGCAGGCTATTCGAGATGACGCTACCGGTGCAAAAGAAGAGTTCGATCTCATCAAAGATGATACCCATGCCGGACTTTTTTACGATCTAACATTCTCCTATCAGCCTTCACGAGATCTCTCTCGTCGTCCAAGGGTCGCCATACTCCGTGAACAAGGAGTAAATGGTCAGATGGAGATGGCTTGGGCATTCACTGCTGCTGGCTTTGATGCTATTGATGTTCATATGTCTGATCTCCTCGGCGGTTTTGCGTCCCTCATTGAATTCCGTGGGTTTGCTGCTTGTGGCGGATTCTCTTACGGTGATGTTTTGGGTGCCGGAAAAGGCTGGGCTCACTCAGCGCTGCTTAACGATATCACTCGGAAGGAGTTTATTGATTTCTTCAACCGAGAGGACACTTTCGCACTTGGCGTTTGTAATGGTTGTCAGTTTCTCAGCCATCTTAAGCAGATCATCCCTGGGGCTCAGGATTGGCCTTCATTCAAGGGGAATAAAAGTGAGAGATTCGAAGGACGCATGTCGATGGTTGAGATCGTAAATAACGAGGTGACACAAAAGTCGGTTTTCCTCTCTCAGATGGCTGGATCGAAACTTCCTGTTGCAGTCGCTCACGGTGAAGGTCGTATTTCGTTTGACAGAGAAGGTCAACAGGAAGCGCTGGAAACCCAAGGTCTTGTCGCCTTGCGATATGTAAATTCGAAAGGCGCACCAACAGAAGTGTACCCTCTGAATCCAAACGGGAGCCCTGGGGGAATAACGGGGATACAAACGCCGGATGGGCGTGTATTGGCTTTGATGCCTCATCCGGAGCGGATCGTGACGTTGGAAAGTAATAGTTGGTATCCCCCTGAATTTTTTGGAGCATGGGAGGGGACTGGACCTTGGTTTAGATTTTTCCAGAGTGCGCGTGTTTGGTGTACTTAATTTTTTTTTGGTTTTTTATTTTAAAGATCACTCTTACTGATATGTATAAGTTTTTCCACTGACCATGTGGTCCTTCTTAGCTCAGTTGGTAGAGCGCGTCACTAGTAATGACGAGGTCAGTCGTTCGAGTCGGCTAGAAGGAACTTGTGTGGGTTGCTTTTTTGAATAATTCTATCGTCATACTACAATTAATTCATACATTTAACTCTAACGAAGGCTTAAGTTTCTGACTCTATGGTCTTGCTAGTATTGCTGTAGCTTACTTTCCTTCATCCACATATGTCCTGTGATCAGTGCGGATATCTGCTTACCAAACTTCAGTCTCACATTTCTCATTGTCAATTACTTTGGGTCAGTGACGAGGGTCAGATTGTAAGTGGTCAAATTGTAAGTACATCCTGGCCTGCGTAGTGACTATCTGAGTTGTAGGTCTATACAAATACCAGTCCGTGGTGCGATCGACATTTCCCTCCCATCTACCCATCATCAAGCGACAGAGTTGATGATATTTCATTGGTCCGAAGATGAAAAAGACAGGGCATAGGAAAGCACCAACTTTGAATGGGTGATTTCTTTTTTCTTTCTTTCTCTCTTTTCTACATCGTCTCTTCTGCTTATGAATGTGAATTTGAGTGCCCGGGTATAGACTGAACGCCGGAAATTGCCAAATAAGGGCAGTATACGAGTATCACCGCAAGCATTGGGCTTTTCTCCGTACCGTTTGTCCTCGACATGTATGAGGGCAATGATTTTCTCAACACACAACTGTACATTAACGATGTTGTAGACCACACTGGTCAGGTCATTGCTGATGGCCTTCCTTTGAGTCATTCTTCCACTGATGTGGCCATCGACACCAATATTGCACCCTTTCTTGCAGATGAGCCTGTGATTGTTTGCTGTTATGATCACGAACTATGTCTTACTGACTTCTGTTAGCCATCTCCCTCTACAACGGTGTACAATTCCCCATCACCGCTGCCTTCCATGTCGTCCAAAAGTGGATTCTCCAAGGGCTCGCTGTCGTTTCTCGGCTTCAGGGGATCAGGTACTACGAGTGCAACAAACTTGATACGGCCAACCCGAGGATCTACCTCAACATCGACTACGCACTTTTCGGCACCTGAGCCAAAGCACCGATTATCTGATGATTCTGTACGAACTGCGACGTATTATACTCCTGGACCAACTTCACCTCAGAAACAAACAGCACGAGAGCTTCGCAAGCGACCGTCTAAGTTCAGTCTTAATGGAATTCTCAAACGTCCAGGAAGTAAACCTCGTCTCCCAAACTTTCAAGGCAATACTTCGCTACCCCCTCCTCTCCCAACCAGAATCGATCCCTTCTTCTTATACAACAATCCTGTAGAACCACCACATCCTCTTGCGCACCTTTCGATGCTTTCTATTCCCTCGAAAGACAAGAGGAAGGAAAGGAGGCAGAAGAAGGAGAGGCAGATTAGTGTGCCTGAGGTCCCTCAGAAGGACGACTTGTCTTTATATCCTCTTGATACCAACCTCGACAGCATGGATGGTATTGTTGATATTTCACGGGCGCCCATTGACCCAGTCAATTCTAACTCGTCAGGGAGTGCCTCCGCGTCATTCTCAGGATCCCACTACCATTCTCAGCAGCAGCATCAGTGGCAACATGCCTACAGCTCTTCTGCCCTTGTCCTAAACGGTCCCCCCCAGTTCAATGACCCATTCAATCCTTCCACTAATGACATCCCAATATTCGTTTCGGGTCCTTCCCATATCTCCCCTACTACCGTTGTTCCTCACACTATCATTGGACCTCATGGCATGGACAAAAATTCGCAGAATGAATCTGACGCACCAAGTGCAAATGATGGGACTTGGAAAGCACCTGAGAGCTGGGCCGTGATTGATGCACATGGGTTACAGAATGGGAAACTTGACATGACAGCACCTGAAGATTCAGATTCTGATGATGACGGTGGTGCTGCCAGAGCAAGAAGAGGTGGTACTTCAAGTGCCGTTGATTTACGAGCTATATTGAGCAGTACCGAGGGCTCATTGCATCCGTCATCAGTACATGCGGCCGAACCAATCAAACCTTTGAGGAAAGGAAAGGAAAGTGCTATGCCAGGTGATAGTGAATTGACTCTGCGCGTATACCACCCAAATGAAAGATTTTATCATTTGGTTGCTGCCGACGTCAGTTTGACAGTTCATGATCTATTACCTGCATTGCACAGGAGAATGTTGACTGGTGATAACAAAACGAGTCGATTATTTCTGAAGGAGCGGGGAAAGGGTGAGTGTATACATTGATTCCTATCTTAAGTACTCACACCGCAAGAGAACGGATGCTGGATGTCAGGGAATTACCTCTCCATATCATTCGTCGTCGAATGGCGGAAGCAGGTTACAGATGGAATGATGGCCTCATCCTACTTGGCGGCGAACGTTTAGCTTTCCTTCTGAAATTCATATATCGTGATCCAGACCTCGGCATTGGCACCAGTCGCCGTTCTTTCGTATCTGAACCTCCAAATCAACATTCCTCATTTTCGGAACCACAGCCCACCGAACTCCGCCTTGAAACTTTTGACTATGTTGATCTCACAGGCCGAAGTTTACGTGCCATACCCGTCGTACTACATCAACATGCAGATCAAATTATCTCGTTGAAACTGTCGAGAAATCCGATGGTTGATCTTCCACTTGATTTCATTGAAGCTTGTACCGCGCTGCGCGATCTAAGGTTGTCGAACATGTCGATGCGCAAGGTTCCTGTGAATCTTACTGCGGCAAGGTGGTTGAGAAGACTGGATCTGGCGTCGAACTATATCAAGGTTCGAGAATTAGAAGGTGGGCGACTACACAAGATCCCCGAATTACTTTCGTTATTCCTTCAAAACAATTTACTCAAAGATCTACCTTCAACTTTCGCGGACTTCCAAATTCTATCTACGCTCAATCTATCAAACAATAGGTTGCGTGTAATTCCGGACGTCGTAACCAAGATAAAGACGTTGCGGGATTTGGACGTTTCTTTCAATTATCTTGACTCTCTCCCTGATAATATCGGCGACTTGAACCAGCTGGATCGGTTCCTCTTTGTTGGAAACTCCATTCTAAAAATCCCGGATACGTTTCATAAACTTCGACACCTTGAGTATGTCGACTGCCGACGGAATCAAATCTCGGACTTGAAAATCGTCATGAATCTTCCTCGGCTCAAATTCCTCCACGCGGACCATAATGCGATACATCTGTTTGATCTGTCAATGGGTAACAACATCAATGCAATCGATGTATCTCATAACGAAATCACTCAAGTCGTCATTTCTTTACCTCCCTTCGGTTCTACTTCACGGGTCCTCTCTGTCCTCAATTTATCGCACGCAAGTTTGACTACGCTCGATGCGGCTGTATTGAACAAACTTACGACCCTGCGAATATTGCAAATACAGCATAACAGTCTGAGCTACATACCCAATACGATATCTGAGCTTGTGCATCTGGAGGAACTGTGTTGCTATGAGAATCGATTGATCAAGCTACCAGATACAATTGGAATATTAACGAAATTGCAGAGGTTAGATGCTCATGGAAATAATCTGAGAGAGGTTCCTGAAACGATTTGGGAGTGTGCGAGTTTGGTGTGGATGAATTTTTCATCAAATTTCGTGACGACGTTTCCGCCACCGGTGATTATTCCTCTTCATGGTCAACAGAAACTTCCGAAGGACTATAATCCGCACCACATCATTCAAGGATACCTTTATCCCCCACTTTCGTTTAGCCTTCTCACTCTATACCTCTCTGAGAATCAAATCTCTTCCCATCCAGACACACCAGGTTTAGCTGGCCTACGAAATATCGCATTTTTACATTCTCTTCAATCGATGAATCTCTCGTACAACGAGATCAACGAGTTCCCGACTGGGTTTTTCAAGAGTTTATCGAAACTGAGAGAGGTGTATTTGTGTGGGAATGGAATAACGAGCTTGCAGGCAGATGATTTCGTGAGGATGAGAGAGTTGAGGGTTGTTTTCCTGAGTGGGAATAAGTTGACAGTGTTACCTGCAGAATTGACTAGGTTGGAACATTTGAGGGTGATTGATGTGAGTAATAACAATCTGAGATATAATATCAATAATCATGAATTTGATTGGAATTGGTGAGCCCTCAGATATTAAAGAGATAAGGAAGCTGATGAACCTCTCAGGAATTATAATGAAAACATTCGATATCTCAATCTTTCAGGAAACAAGCGATTGCAGATCAAAACTGACAATCGACAGATTGCGCTATCGCGCAATAGTCGTGAATGTCGTAGACCGAGTCCCCTCTGTGGCTTTGCCTCCCTCCGATACCTTCGTAACCTTGGGTTGATGGATCTAACTGTAACAGCTAGCGACCTTCCTGACGAAAATGAAAATAGAAGAATTCGTTCCACGGCAAGCATAGTCGCAGGGTTGGGCTATGGCATTTCCGATTGTTTAGGCAGAGAAGGCGCTTTGACGATGTTGGATCTCGTTCATGAATTCCCTGCATCTTTTTCGTCATCGTCCACAGGGAGAACGAATAGAGCGTTGTTCGCCATGTTTGGGAATGTGTCGCCACCGAAGGCTTTGCCACCTGGCATATCGCCGAACCGACATGCCAAATTTCTGCATGATCAATTTTTGGGCTTTTTTCAGGGACAATTCAAGTACAAGGATATGCCAGATGATGAGCACTTTTTGATTGATGTGTTAAGAAGGTCATTTTTGGGGCTGCATCAGGAGATCCATAATCAATTGTTTATGTCGTCAGCGAGGAAAAACAGTGTGGGAACCGTGGGGTCTGGAGGTAGTGGTGGTCATGGTGGAGGAGCGCTGAGCATTGATCCTGTGACTGCGAGAGGTGGATGCTCGGGTTTGGTGGTGTATATCAATGATCGGAAACTCTTCGCTGCGAATGTCGGGACTTCGTTGGCCATCATCGCGAGGAAAGGTCAGCCACGTGAATTATCCAAACGACATTGTCCTTGGGATCCCGCCGAGATCAGGAGGATACGAAACAGCGAAGGCTGGGTCTCGCCTAACGGAATGGTCAATGATGAGGTAGATGTCTCGAGGTCGTTTGGATATTATCATCTCTTACCCGTTGTCAATGCGCATCCTGACATATGCGAATGGGATATCACGGATCAAGATGAATTTTTAATTATTGGCAACCGAGGGTTATGGGATTATGTCAGTTTCCAAACGGCAGTGGATGTAACGGGTACAACGAATGATCCGGCATTTGTTGCACAAAAATTGAGAGACTTTGCGATGAGTTACGGATCGACAGGAAACATCATGGTTATGGCGATTAGATTGAGGGATGTTCATGATAAGACAATTGTGCGGTCTTCGACCATGTTAGAGCCTGGGCTGGCATTTCCTCCCATCCAGCCTTCGGTGTATCAGCCGAAACAGAACCAGATGGTCGTGGACAAGTCTGTACGACGCTCTGAACCTGAAGTCGCCCCTCCGACCGGACATATTGCGTTGGTGTTCACTGATATTCGGAATTCAACGCATCTATGGGAGGTTAACCACGGCATGCCTGCGGCTATTCAACTACACAATGACTTGATGAGGCGGAGGTTGAGAGAATGTGGGGGATACGAGTTCAAGACCGAAGGAGACGCATTTTTGTGCAGTTTTCCAACTGTGATGGCTGCCGTATGGTTTTGCTTGTCGGTGCAGGTGCAGCTATTGGAGGAGCATTGGCCGAAGGAAATTCTGGAGTGCGAAGATGGACAGCCTGTTACAGATCCTGCGGGGAATTTGATTGCACAGGGTGTGTCTGTGAGGATGGGGATACATTGTGGGACCCCATTTTGTGTGCAGGATCCAGTCACCCATCGGATGGATTATTTGGGACCAGTGACGAATAGAGCGGCGAGAGTAAGTGGACTGGCGCAGGGTGGGCAGATTATGTGTTCTGCAGAAGTAATTCGGGAGATTAATGCATCAGTTTTTGAGACAATTCCGAACACAGAGTTGTCAAAGTTTCAACCCGCGAAAGCGATTGATGGGGTGAAGCAGTTGGGCGTGGTGATTAAGGATGTTGGAGAGAGGAAATTAAAAGGGCTGGAGGTACCAGAATTTGTTTCGGCAATTTATCCATCCGGATTGGAGACGAGACATAATTTAGGGATGGAGGAGGTTACGCCAGCGAGATATCTGAATGTTACACATATGAGAGAAATCGGGATGTTGTGTTTGAGATTGGAAGCGTTGGCATCTGGAAGGATCTTCAAGCCGTCGTTGACACTTAAAGATATGGACATTACACTGGAGGAGAGTGAAGAGGAAGATCAGGATCACAATGGAAAAGGCAGGTGGCAAGAGTTACGAGTGGATCCGGAAAATGTATTACCGCCTATGACGACAAAATGGACAGACTATGAATTACTCATGACTCTGGACTCCTTTACGTGTCGGATTCAGAATGCGTTGCAGAACATCATCAAGCGCTTTATGGCCAGTCAAATCAATGCCCCGAATGTGCTGGCCAAGTTGGAGGATATGGGGATGACTAAAGAAACGTTAAACGTTGTTGGAGAACTTCTTGGGTATGTTTAGAATTTACAGATATTTTATTTGTTTTTTTGTATCTCTAGCATGGCATTCACTCGCTTTCTTGTGCATGATTCCTTGCATTGCTACCTTTAACACTTCTGACACATACCGGTTGCTATGATTATCTCATTGTATTTTATGATTTACAGAGCATCTAGTCCATGTATCAAATCGAATTATCCTAAGGCCCCTTCCTCCCTGACCGATGTGTTTAGCCTGGTTTCCTCTCTGTGTGCACTGAACGAACATCCTCGTCGAGATACAAGTTTCACCTCGCAGAGGTTTCTGACTAATTACTGGTAGCAGCAGCAACAGTTGTTGCTGCCACCCACGTAATGGTTCAGATACAAGAGTGATTAATCATCGGAAGAATGCGCAGAATAATCACCGAATTTGCCATAGATCAAGTACTCCTGCATCTACTCGATGTGATGAAAAGAATGGAAGATAACCATTGCTGATGAATTCAGAATAACGAAGTCCGCGGATGATCTTTTTCACTCGCCCAAATGCACATTAATGAGTTGCTGGTGCATTTACACTGCGAGATGATTTTGGGACTTCGCATACAATAGCATGTGTGGACCGCCAGGTCTGTAGGTGACACAGTAGAGTGTAAATAAAGTATTTGACTCCCAAAATTATGAATGGTCAGGATCAGTAATAAACGTTGCACATGACGAAAGAGAAAATAAGCCCACCGCGAGGCTCGAACTCGCAGCCTTCAGATATAAGAGGCATAACATGCATAACAGCCTTAAAAGTCTGACGCTCTGACCAATTGAGCTAGGCGGGCGGATGTTCGTTATCGGGAAGGTATATTGACAGCCATTTGCAAAGAAATTGGTCTGTCGCATGTGAGAACTTGTAATTTTTGATCATAGCTGCTCGTCGTTCAACATTATCTTAGATTAGCCATGTCTACCAGTGGCCTCAAGGCTATTGCACCTGTCCCTACGGCCAATGACTTCCTCGACATCGTATTGTCGAAGACTCAGAGGAAAACCCCCACAGTAAGGCTCTTATCCTCGTCTTGAAGTTCCTGAGGCTGATTTATTCCCAGGTTATCCACAAAAACTTCAAAATCAGTCGTATACGAAATTTTTACATGAGAAAAGTCAAGTTTACGCAGGATTCATTCGCTGAAAAACTTGGTGCTATCTTATCCGAATTTCCGTTGCTCGATGTAAGTGCGGGCGGAAAGTTTGCAGTCAAGTTGGATAAATTGACCCCCGATTGCAGGATCTCCATCCATTCCTTTCGTCACTCATGAATGTGCTCTACGACAAGAATCATTACAAACTGGCTCTTGGCCAGCTACGGACTGCCAAGCATCTCATAGACCAAGTTGCCAAGGACTATGTCCGTTTGCTCAAGTTCGGTGACAGTCTCTATCGATGTAAGCAGTTAAAAAAGGCTGCTCTTGGTCGGTAGGTCATTCAGTTCCTTCCTGCATCCAGAAATGATCAGTGTTGACACGGTGGAAGTATGGCGACAATTATGAAACGCCAAAAAGACCCACTTGCCTATCTCGAGCAAGTCCGACAGCATATCTCCCGTCTCCCCGCCATCGATCCTAACACCCGAACGCTCCTCGTCTGTGGATATCCCAATGTTGGGAAATCATCTTTCATGAACAAAGTCACCCGCGCTGATGTCGATGTTCAACCCTACGCCTTCACCACAAAATCTTTGTTCGTTGGCCACTTGGATTACAAGTATCTCCGATGGCAAGTTATCGATACGCCTGGAATTCTTGATCATCCATTGGAAGACATGAATACCATCGAGATGCAGAGCATCACTGCAATGGCCCATCTCAAAGCTTGCATTCTATACTTTATGGATTTGAGCGAGCAATGTGGATATACGATAGAAGCTCAAGTACGTCTTGTCCGCTCCTCTTTCTCGTTGAATCTATTTAACACCAGTGAAGTGTAATCTTTTCCACTCCATCAAGCCCCTCTTTAGTGGCAAACCCGTCATGCTTGTCATCAATAAAATTGACGTTACCCGTCTCGAAGACCTCGCACCCGAAAACCGTGTTCTCGTGCAAGAGATCATGAATTCTGAGGGTATTTTCTCCGTTCAAGTCTCCTGTCACTCCGAGGAAGGTGTGATGGAACTCAAGAATAAAGCTTGTGATGCTCTTCTCGCATTTCGAGTCGACAACAAGCTTAAAAGCAATAAAATCGATGCTATCGCTAACCGGATACACGTTGCTCAACCAAGGCCAAGAGATAATGTTGTCCGTGAACCGTTTATCCCTAACGTAGTGAAGGAGAGGAAGAAGTATAACAAGGATGACCCTGAGAGACGTAGATTATTGAAAGACCAAGAAGTTGAGGAAGGCGGTCCTGGTGTCTTCAATATCAACATGAAGAGTGAGCCTCACTGCTTCATATCACTCATCACGTTTATATCGATATTTCCCCAGAGGACTATATTCTTACCAATTCTGAATGGAAAATGGACATCATGCCGGAAATCATGGACGGCAAAAATATCGCAGACTTCATTGATCCCGACATCGCAGAAAAACTTGAAGCCCTTGAACGTGAGGAAGAAAAACTTCAAGCTGAAGGGTTCTACGATAATGACGAAGAGCTGGTAATTACCTTTCGCCCCTCTCCCCTCTCTCTTAACCACTGTTTCTTTTAGTTCGACTCTGACGACGAACGTGAAGCATCCCAAGCCAAAATCGCTCTTTCCCATAAAATCAAAGCACAACTCAAGAAAAAATCCCAAAAGAATCAAGCTCGGCTACCACGTACAGCCGGTCTTCGAACGCTCACTGAACTCACTGATGCACTCACTAAAGCAGGGTTGGACCCTAGTCGAATCCAAGAGCGTGCCGAGCTCTTGGCTAAGCTTCAAGGTGCCAAGCGTAAACGCAAGAGAGATGATGACGATGGAATGGACGTGGATGGTGAGGGTGAAGGTGGTGAAAATGACGAGGCTTGGGAAGACAGTAACAAGATGGATGTTGATGATGCTGAAGGACCTTCAGGCAAGAAAGTCAAAACGAATACTGGTGCTGTCGTTGCGAAACGGATACCGAGATCCAATCGTTCTTTGGCTGGGCTTCGAGATCACGTCGTACGTTGATGTTCATTTCATTCTCAACCTCCCTCTCCTAATAATTCCAATTCATAGCAAGCGAACCGTGCCACGAAACTTCGTAATCTCGGCCAACGATCTCGTAATATGCTCGCCAAAGCTGGTGAGGGTGATCGCGCCATCAAAGTCAAAATGGTCAGTTGGGGGATTGATCAATTTTCATTCTTTCTGATTTGTTTTTGGTTGTTTTCTATAACCAGCCCAAGCACTTATTCTCAGGAAAACGGAAAGCTGGAAAAACCAACAGAAGATGAGACGAAAATACTCACTCTTGTTTCTACTCTGTGTATACATATACATATACATATGTATATACGCTCATTATCTGTGCATAATCTCAATCCTTCGCATTAGTGCAGATCATTAATGATTGTATGGGGAGGGTATGTAATCCTACGCAGATATGTAATAGACAGAGATCTCGCCATCAAGACGAACAATCAAATATACATCCAATCCAAGAAGGTACGACGGTATCAACCAAAGCAACAAAAGAAAACGCTGGCTACATAACTCCATACGAAACAGAGTCGGCTATATACTCATGAAATAATAGAAGTGTGAGTAACATCAAAAGCAGAACAATTGGATGAACGCCACAAAGGCTATTAATTAAGAATAATAAATAAATAAAAAGGAAGGGGGATGGATACAAAAATGAATCAAACCAGATTACCCATCCGAAAAGAACCGCTCCATCATCACAGAGATGTACATCCAGAAAACGAAGGCCAAGAGTATCCGTCATGTAGAGTCATAAATCGAAGGACACAAGGTTGTGTGTCCGCCAAAAGCGAAACATTAGCTTCATTCATATCTGGGGGGAAAAGGGGGATATAATTTGGCGAATCCACAACGGTGGAATCAAGGATCAAAAAAAAGCAACGATGAATGGGAGGTGTCGCGAGAGGAGTGAAGTGTGTTGCATGAGGAATATAGGAAGAGAGAGAGAAGGAAACAGAAGAAGGGAAAATGATAGCGGATATCTCTCATCACTTGATTACCCTCCCGTCTTCAATCCCAATCAATAGCCATCCCCCCTGGCCCAGTCGCAATCCCTATCCCTCTATCCGCCTCTCTCCTCAGCCATTTGAGTGCAACCTTATCATCTCTCAACGACGAATTCAACACATCCCAACATCTTTGATTATGCTCCTTCAACCACGACTTCTCCTCCTTACTCAACATCGACTCCCTCACCATCCGTGTTTGAATAGGTACACAGGTAAGTCGTTCAAAACCCAACCAGACATTGCCGTTGAATTCGTGTTTGGTCCGAATTCGACGCACCATAAGTGCAGATTCAATTCGGATACCCCATTTGTCTTTGAGATCTGAAGAAAATAAGAGGTTAGATGGTCAAGTACTTGAGAAGACGAATGACGGACAGAATCCTGGTTCATTGGTGATAACGTGTCCCGGCATAAGAGGAACATTGCTATTAAATCCATGGTCACCTTCATGTACAGTCAAAAAGGCTCCAAATCCATGACCAGTCCCATGCTACAGGACCACATGTCAGACATCCGAATCCTCTGCGATGATAATCGATGTTACACACCAGATAATTGAGCCCATCCTTCCACAAAGCCTTCCTCGCCAACACGTCCAACTGATATCCAGACGTGCCCTCAGGAAACACCGCACTATCGATCGCAATCTACGCGCATCCAGGTTGTTGTCCAGGCAGGAAATGAGAAAATAAAATACGTACGTGTCCCTGTAGAACCCTCGTGTAAGCTTCACACTGGTCCGGCGTCGGCCTTCCAAAATGAACGGTCCTAGTTGTATCACACGTGCCATCTCTGTACTGCCCACCTGAATCACTGCATGACGGCATATTGGCAATACTTTCGACCACTTAGAGTATCGTACACTCACTTCAGATAAGGCATTTCCCGATCAATCATCCTCGCCGAGTGTTTCTTCGGTGTATAGTGTGGCAACGCAGCATTTGGTCCCGAAGCCGAAATCGTCTCATAAGCAAGTCCCATAAATTTCTTTTGTTTCATTCGAAACTCTTTAATCCGCCATGCCGCTTCCCATTCCGTGATATCATAACCCGAATTAAGTTTATTTTCAAGCCAAGCAAGAAATTGAACCTATATATAGTGAAAGGCCGAATAAAACAAAGTACCACCAGAGGACGTACGAAAGCTGCTGCATCACGAATGTAGGCTTTCCTCAAACCTTCCAATTCTCTCTCATTCTTGATGGCCATCATAGATTCCGGTCGATTCGGTGCAATTGTATACCGGAAATGCGTCAACATCAACGAAATCGCATATGAAGTCGATGGTGGGATCAACAACTTGATGCAAAAACGTCCATCAATTCCTCGATCATAAGAACAACGCATACGTACTTTTCCTTCTCCCCACTCTCTTTTTCTTAGAAACGGCCACAAATCAGTATAATTCCTCCGTTCCAAGTTCATTTTTTCAAGATACTGCTTGACTGTATCATCAACTTTGGAAGAATCGATAAAAAGAATGACTTTGTCAAGACCGATGTAGAGATAAGCGTGAAAGAGTGGATTGAACGGTATATCAACACCACGAAGATTCAACGTCCAAGCTGCAAAAAAATCAGAGAATGAAAAAACGAATACCAATACACTTACCAACACAAGCCAACGAAGTGACCAACATTCCAGCATGCACCTGCTGCGGGGTCGGTTCTGCATTCTTCGAATACGAAGGGATAGCAGGAGGATGAGCCTTGATCCACTCTCTTAGCTTGAATATCTTGTATGTCGCATCCGCTCCTGTATATTCCATACTCTGAACATACACCACACCTCGAGGTTTATTCGGCTTTTCCTTCCACACCAAATCAACCAAATTTTGCGAGGGGAAGGTGAATTTGCAGTCGAGTGGGGATAGCTTGGAATTGATGAGGGTGGCTTTTTCGTGCGAAATCATTCGGGCATCGATTCCAATTCGTTGATTTTTGGTCAATAACGACTGTTACAGGTTTAAACACGTCTTTTTGTTAGACAGATAACACGCACCAATAAGAAATCGACCCAGTCTTTCAAAGCTTTACTACCCGATCGCCCATCGCCATCATACAAACTACCGGCTCTGATGACTTGCCAATTTTTGTCTGTCTGTGTTTCCGCTTGGATCCAGTATCGAGAATCGGTTATGAGATATGCATCGGAACGAGTAACGATAGCTACACCAGATGATCCCGTAAACCTTGTCACTGAACCATGAGTCGAATGAGAAGTAGAACAAACAAGCCATTACCCTGTGATGAATTCGCGACGCTTGTCACTGGCTGCGACATACTCGGACCCATGAGCGTCCTCCGATGGAACGATGCTAAGAAACAGACTGATTAGAATCAAGAGAAACGAGTAGCAGAGTAAGAAATTACTAATAATCAACACCAGCCTTCTCCATCTCTGTTCTTAGTTCCGCGAGCCTCTCTGTTGTGTTGACGCTTTGATCTGGAATGCTCTCTACATCACCTTGGATCTTTCTTTCTAATGCGCTTCCGACAAGCGTGCTTGATGAATCAGAAGCCATAAGCGGTGGTCTTGGTAGAGCTGAACTTGTGCTGCTCGAAGTTACCCTGCTGTCTTTCGTGAGATTTGTCCGTGCAGTATCTTTTGATTTAGCTGTATCCCTTCGCTGCAACGAATTTTGAGAACTGCGTGGAGGTGCACGGATAGTGTTCCCGCTTGCTTGCGAGGATTTTGAGTTTGAACGATGTGAAGTCCCCTTTTCACGATCTGACATAGTTTCTGGCCGCTGATACAAAGGCAGTGTTGCGTCTGACGAAGACCTTCCTCTTGTCAGCTCGGCCTCAACTTCCTTCTCCTTATCCCCCATCCCCCAGCCATATCCTGGCTTCGACGAAGAATTCATGGACTTTTTCGTCCCTTTCATCGTATTCCCTCGCTTCAGGGTCACGGGAAACGGACTTGTAAATACCTTCATGTCTCTTTCCTTGCGTTCTCCACCAATAACCAGTGACGGCACCTCGTCGTACTTTTCCGAGTCTGTTTGAAAGGTCAAGTTGTCGGCTACAGTTGTCAATGTCGATGTGCTCGGCGAGAACGAGGGGTGTCTGGCGAGCTGAGAAGTCGAAGCTGTGCGTGCGTGTGCACTGTGAGATATTTGAGAGGCGTCGCCGATTGAGAGTCTGCGCTTTTGTTTTCTGGAAATAAAAGGGAAACAGATAGGCGGAGGCGGAGGAGGCATGGCAGGGTCGTGGCTGGAACTCGAGCACACAGCACCACTTAAGGTATTTTACATGATGTAAGCACTTGATTAGAATATTCAAACCCTCACACTACCATGTGTATCGGATCCTGTACTGGAGACAAACACACTGATCAAGCCAAGATCTATATCCTATCTCAACCTACAATGTGATCACAAATCATTACAAGTAAATATTGGCGGAGTGCAAGAAACTATGTTACTTTGATTTAAAGGGAAAAAAATTAGAATACGAACAGAGACAGACACGTCAATCTACGCCTCTGTGCTTCATCCTCTGAGATTCAACTATAAGCAGAGTTTGGATACCATTTCATGATAACTGGGAGGTAAGCTTGACCAGTCAGGTGCCTCCCGGGACAGGGTAGTTCGACCCACAACAAACTTCATCCGGTTTCTTCCAATCTGATTTTACTCACTAGCCCCGGAAAAAGCATGCAATTCCCAAAAGAAGATGGCTATACATAGATCAGTTTATTTGATAGTTTATGGACAGGGGCTCTTTTTTTTTCCTTCCTAATAACGTGGGGTAGTCAACAAGAGGGTCTCCAGGGCCTCATTGCTCTTTCATCGACAAACTATCATACGAGAAAAAGGGAGTCAAAAACTATCCAGGTCAGGGGCACTCACAACTGCTCCTCGTTTGCCACCTCTCAGGGGAATGGCGAAACAAAGACGCAGAAGTGAGAAAGGACACCTCGGATGTGCACAAAGAGAGATATACACAGTTATGCAAATGCTATAAGTCTATGGGGTTCAAATACTGGATTTACTCTTAAGAGCTTGATAAGGTCCGTCGGGAAAGGTTCCTCGGCCGTCAGTTGATCCTGAGCGTAACAAGTGTGCCGGCAGGAGTCTATTTGGTATTTGGGCTACCTTCCGGACATGCTACTACCTCAAATATCAACAAACTTCGCCTACGCCTTCCTATGGACACATGCCTTCCGCGTATACATCCCCTAATGTCGGGCTCTATTTACGCCCTCCGCGTCTTAGCACTCACTTGCTTGTTGCGGAATACAAATCACCAGAACGATATTCCAGCATAAACATGTACCGTCGAAAATCAAACGAATCGCTATTCGAAATTCTCCTGAACATTGTCCAGTGGATAAAGCTCTATATTTAAATTTTGGTTAAATAGCGGTAAGCTTTTTATGTCGCAAGAACAACTTAATGCTCGAAGCAGCGTGAGAACTGAAGCGCACATAGCTCTTTATATAACAAGCAACGTCCGTAAGACATCTAGACTCATGTCCAGCTTCTCATGACGAAACTAAGACGAAAGAAATAAAATTAGACCAAACAAGAAACTACGCACTTATCATTCGATCTAATCCAAGCACATAAAGAAAACAGTCAGGAAAAAAAAAAGGATAAATTGGAACACTATTGCACAAGGGGTATGAAGAATGGAAAACAAATGAGCAAAATAATGAAATGAAAAATAAATGTGGTTAGAGGAAAAGAACAGGACTGATATGCAAAGGCAGAATGTGGATGTCATGATCGGAATCAGTTCCGCAAAAGTTCTAACATCCGAAAGAGTATCCTTGAACTTGACCATCCCTATCCTAATTAGAATAAATTAATGCCTCGACTTCTTGTCCAATCGACACCATTCTTCAACTGCTCAAGCGTGAGGAAGATGAGCACTGTGGTAGGTTGCAGCCTGGTCCATGCAGGTACCCATCCTTTGAGCATGAACATCGGTCCCTCGTTCTTCATTGACTGACGAATCATCGCCATTGTAGAGGTTGAGCCCGGGCCTGAAGCGCTCATGATACGGCTCTAGATAATCAATGAGACGTCGTCATTCTGGGGGCAAATTTATACTGAATCGTACCTTCAGGACATCGGCGGGGGAACAGACGGTCGTAGCAACAGTTCCCTATCACAGAATACAAATTGATAGCATGTTCAGACAACCAATGATATACTTGATACTTACAGCGGCTAAGGAAGCCATGAAGTGGCAGTAGATGTTATCCTCAAAGTATTTGGTCTTCAACAATTCAGCCTTAAAGAAGTCATAGGACGCGAGTTGAGATGCGTTCATCAAGACCGCACGGAACACATTCGGTCCAATACCACGACCAAGCGAGGACAACCCCTCTTCACGAGTCATCTACATCGAATGGTCAGCACAGGAAATAAATTACCAGGAAAAGTAGTT
>Ga0153957_100334_pt1 | contig 23964 bp, 30 predicted proteins | sample TSFL041MetaG_FD_104745 | JGI IMG/M metagenome (GOLD analysis project Ga0153957, IMG submission 104745) | Attine ant fungus gardens microbial communities from Florida, USA - TSFL041 MetaG | ecosystem: Host-associated > Fungi > Mycelium > Unclassified | place: USA: Florida, Wekiwa Springs... | reverse complement strand
TTAAGAAATGCTAATTGCCCTTGTTATACTAGGAGAATCGAGAATGGTAGTGTTGGTGAGGCAAGGTTGATCAATTGATGTTTTCATTTTATTTTATTCTTTCGCTGGTCGTTTTTTTATTCAATTCCTTCTCACTTATAAAGGAAGGATGATTTGGTGGCTTAACTTCAACCATTCACACTTTCTGTGTGAATGCTGAGTGTACATTTCTAAATAGACAAGAAAATATAATTATAAGTGAATCTTGGAAAAGAACATGGGATAATTATTACAGTAGAAGAATAACACTCTTTTATGCATACTATGTCTATGGCACAGGTTATTGGATCTCATGTAAGTCTGTATGATGCATGTGATTCTTTTTGTTTCAGATCCTTATTATTCTAAGTAGGTATATAAGTAGGAATACTTAGTTTGTATTCACTATCCATTTGTACCCTCCCCCATGTAACAATTGAGACTTAGGTTGTGTAACCTTAACCTCACTTGCACTCTTTATTGGAGTTGACAAAGAGAACTCATTAGAGTTCCCAATATTTGATTTATCCTACTTTGTTATATTCTGGAAATTTCATAGTTATTTTTTATTTTTATTTTCTTTCATTTAATTAATTATCTTTATTATTCTCCTTTTCATAATAAATCTCCTAGTCAATTACATCTATCTCCTGTAATTACATTGTAATCTGTGCTCTATGTACATCTCCTTTTTTAGATTTTATATATATACCATATAGTTACAGTGTAGTTCTCTAGTTTGTAAATTAACATTACTTGTATCTATTCTCTCATGATATATCTCCTTTCCACCTCATACTTTGATGACTCTATTTCTCCAAAGTTAGTGACCAACACAATAACAGAAGATTGGGGCGCAACACATAAGTTGAAGCCAAGGTTGTTCCCTCCATCATCACTAAATACAACCTCTGGACATTACTTGGCAACACTCTGGATTTTACATTCTCTTTTATTTCTTTAGTAGCATACCTGTAATTGAGTTCTGAATATTATTCAGACCTCAGAGTAATTACATTATTATTTCTTTTTCTTTTCTTTATTAACATCACACTACTATTTCTGACACTACTCCATGACATACTTAGACATAATATCTATTTATACACATTATATTCCTCCTATGCATCTCTTTTGAGTCACCATTTTAGATTTGGCAATTAACTCTTATATGTCTAAAAAATAAAATAAAATAAAATAAGAATAACTTAGGAAAAGTGGTAATTTATAACATCTGGTAATGATCCTTAGCTCAGATAGAGTAACCTTAACCCAGATTGCACTCTAAGTCAAAGTTGACAAAGAGAACTTGTTAGAGTCCTTACTAGATTGTGTACACTACTTATACAAGTCCAATTATTTGTCCTTATTTACTGATCCAACAATATTATATATTTAAATGAAAAATAAAATAGAATAAAAATAAATATTGACTTAGAGAGAAAAGGTAATTCATGACACTACCCCCCCTCTCAAGGGTTTTCATCCCAAGAACTTTTCACAGCTCGTTGTATGGGTCTCTTATGTCACCCATACTTTCCTCTTTGTCTTTCAATCCTTCCAAATATTTCCTGTCTTCTTCAATTCTCTGTCAATCTTTCTTGTCTTCTTCTTCATTCCATTCTTCTATTATCCCCCCCTTATATTCATGTTTTTCTTCTTCCATCTTCTTTAAGAATGGATTTCTACTATATCTTGAGAATAGGTTTTTCTTCCATTGTCTCCAGTTTTCTTCTATCTGTTTTCAGTATTCCTTGTCATATTTCTTATTGCCCTATTCATAGAGCAATTTGGCAGTATACCTTCTAAGTAACTCTCTACTAAACATTTCTCTGTTTTCTTCTGCCTCTTGCCATCTTATTGTCACAAGCTTCATTTGGCCATAACTCCACAGATACTTGCATGATTCCCACAGTCTAAGATGCATCTGAAAGCCCTCATGAAGACCTTTTAAACAATGCCCAAAATGTGTCAAAGCTATCAGTACTCATCAAGATATCAGTTAATCAGTACTGGACACGGATTGGCAGATATCTTGGGAACTGCCAGACGTGGATGTTCGCTTCCATATGCACATGGAAGCTCTCCTCAATACACTTCTGACAAGTATAAATAGACCTTAGGGCAATAAGATCCTGTGGAGATACAAGGACCTCAAGGTTTGGCATGACACTGATCTATTACCTATAGATACACATCAATCCTTAAACACAAACAAGGACTGCTCCTTTTATGGTTAGGTTATTACTATTTCAGACACAAAAGAACTGCCATATGCAGAACAATAGGCAGTAAACATGTGATGCTCTGTCCAGGCACACAGACTGTCAATTCCTGTATATAAGGCTTCCTAGTCTGAGGATTAGACCTTAGACTTAACAACATCTTTCATTGCTTAAACTACCTTGCTTGAGAATCATCAAATCACCAATCACAAATCTAGTAAGTGACCATTTGTGATACTTACTTCTTCTTCTTCTTCCCTGCTATATTTTTTCTCAAATTCTTCTACTAGCTCCATTGTATTCTTCAAATTCTCCTTGCTCTTCCAAGTGTCTTCCTCAGCTGTGCATCCTTTCTATCACACTAAATACTTGTCTTTTCCTCGTATTCTCCTTTTGTTCATAATCTTTTCCACTTCCTACTCTTCTTCTCCCTCAATCACCATTGGGGGTGGCATTTCCTTCTTTTGTCCTTCCACTTGTAACTTGTACCTCTGTACTCTACTAACATTAACTACTGGATGTATTTTAACCATACTAGGCAATTCTAATTCTATTGCATTACTAGAGATAATTGCCTTTACTTTGTAAGGTCCTACAAAGTGTTCTGTGAACTTTTCTGTATGTCTTCCAGCCACTTGGTATTTCAGGTCTTTAGTGCTGAGCAGCACTGGGTCACCCACTCTGTATTCTTCTACTTCTCCCCTCTTTCTATCTGCATACCGCTTCATGTCATCTTGCACCTTCTGTAGCACTGCTTTAGCTTCCTTCTGCACATTCTTTATCCTTTCAGCAAATTTTTCTGTTCCTTCATATCTCCCTTCTTCCTCAACTCAAATCCCATTCTGGGGTTCTGTCCATGATTCACTTGGAAAAGTAACACCTTTGTTCCAGTATTGTCAGGACCCGCGGGACAATCCTAGATCCCCCTCAGAGGGTATGAGGTAAAAGACAAGGAGAACTCAACAGAGTTCCCTCTATGAATTGCCTAGCTATTTATATAATTACAAGTGGCTATGCTAAGGCTATTCTAAGAGAGATCATGGTATCTATTAACTACTATCTGTCAAGTCCTGAGTAATTCCCCACATCAGACAGCTTCTGCCCATATATTTTCCCACACATAGCGGCTGCCTGATTGGCATGTGATCAATCTCAGATCATCACTCAATCTTCCCATGCTTGTCCCTTTTATGATCATGACGTTTCTGTGTTGTGTTTGTAAGTTGTATCATCATTAATTAATTAAATTAATAAAGAAAAAGATAAGTGTCAGAGCAAACCATAACAAGTATGTACTTTATTATTGTATGCAAATTCTGCTGTTCCCAACTATTCTGGCCACTGTTCTTCTTGATGATCAATGAATATTTAGAGATATTGTTCTAACTCCTGATTTATTCTTTCCATTTGTTCATCCGTTTGTGGGTAGAACACCATTGATAATTTGCTATCGATCTCCAGCATTGCATTTAACTCTCTCATCACTCCTGTTGCAAATTGTGGCCCTCTATTGAAAATAATGCTTTCTGGCAAGCCATGTAGCTTCCAGACATTATCTCTGAATAATCTAGCTAGTCCCCCTACTGTTATCTTCTCTGTAATAGGTATGAAATGGGCCATCTTTGTCAACCTGTCTACTACTACCAGAATTGAGTCATATCCTTGTGCTAATGGTAACTTTGTAATGAAATCAGCTGATATATGACTTTATAGTTTTTCTGGTATTGAGTTTGGCATTAACTTGCCAGCAGGTGCTTGCATACAATTTTTATTTCATTGGCATACATTGCATCCTTCCACATACCACTTCACCTCCTTGCTTACTCCTGGCCACCAAAAATTTCTTGTTACTAACTCTGTTGTCTTCCACTGTCCCCCATGTCCTCCTACAGATATATCATGATATAGCCTGATAATTTCTGCCCTTAATTTTTCATCTTTGGGCATGTACACTTTCCTCTCTTTCAGCATTAACCCCTCATGCTCCCTCTGTTCTTTGTCTTGTAAAACTTTCACTCCCACTTGTTTCATTTTCTCTACTGCTTTGACAACCTCATTGTCTTTCACTTTACTCTTTCTCACTCTATCCAGGATATCTACTTCTTCAATTACCACTTCCAATACTTGTGCTGCTCTGGCTTCCAACCATTCCCTCTTTACTAGTGTCCGCTCCTCATTATTCTTCTCTACTCCTACCTCCCAGTCTGATCTTCTACTTAATTCATCTGCTTTTCCCATTCTTCCTCCAGGTACATGTTTAAAAATAAAATTGAACCGCGAGAGATATGGAGCCCATCTAGCTTGTCATCTATTTAATTTTTGATTGCTCATAAAGTACTCCAAGTTCTTATGGTCTAACCAAATTTCAAATTTTTCTTTTGCACCTTCCAAAAAGTGCCTCCAGGCTTCCAAGCATTTAATTACCGCCAACATCTCTTTATTATGAATCTCATAGTTACATTCCATTTCATTTAGAGACTTTGAGATGTAGGCTACCGGCCCCCACCTATTGTCTTTGCATTTAATAGACAATATGCCTCCTGTTGCAAAATTGGAAGTGTCTGCCTCAACTCTAAATTCTTTATCTAAGTTGGGTGCTACTAGCAATAGTCTTGTGGTGAAGATTCCTTTCAGTTGCTTGAATGCCTTTTGCTGGGCCTTCTTCCATCTCCACTTCTTGTCCTTCCTTGTTAACATATTCAAGGGCTTTGTAAGTGCTGCAAAGTTCTTAATAAACTGCCTATAGTAGTTGGTGAGTCCCAAGAATTTTCTAATGTCCCTGACCATTTTTGGTATTGGCCAGTTCAATACTCCCACCACTCTATCTTTCTTTATCTCAATTTTCCCCTGACCTATCACTACTCCCAGAAAGTTTACTTTATTTGTTTTCCATGAACATTTTTCTGGTTTCACATACAAGTCGTTCTCCTCTAATCATTTTAACACTTCTTCCACAATTTCATCATGTCCCTCCTCTTCTTTTGTGCTTACTAGTATGTCATTCACAAAGACTGCCACCTTCTCTTCATTTATAAGATCCCTCATGATCTCATTCATCATTCTCTGAAATGTTGCTGGTGAATTTGTCATCCCAAAGAACATCACCACTGGTTCAAATGACCCCACATGTGTAATAAAGGCCACCTTCCACTCATCACCTTCCTTGATGCATACATTATTGCAGCCCCATCATAAATCCATCTTAGTGAACAATTTCTTGTTTTCCATTGCATCTACTAAGTTAGTAATCAATGGTAATGGATAGTTATTTTTTACTGTCTGCTTATTGAGTCTATGATAGTCTATGACCATACACTTTCCACCATTCTTCTTTCCCACAAAGAAAACTAGAGAAGTCTGTGGTGACTTTGAAGACCTTATGTATTTTTTCCTCAAGTGGTCCTGAATAAACTATTGAACCTCCTCCCTCTCATTTCTAGAGAGTGGATACACCTGTGCTTTACTGGCCTTGAACTCCTCCTTGAGATCTATAGCGTGATCCCATATCTTTCTTGTTGGCATTCTTTCTGACTCCACCTTTCCAAATACCTTCAGTCACTTGTGGAACTTTTGAGGCACCATTGCTTCCACCTTTCTATGGTCCAGTTTCATCTCCTCCTCTTTTCCCCAATCTTCTTTCTTATCTGCTGCCCACCTAATTCTTTTGATCTCATCCTCTTGAATCTCTTTCTTTTCTTTTCTTCTCTTCTTGATTTCTGGGCCCATTTCCTTCTTGCCCACATATCGTCCACATATGGGTGGACATCTCATCATCTTTACTTTCTCCTTCTCCCAATCTATCTCTGGGTTGTGTGCCTGTAACCAAGGCATCCTCAATATTACTTCCATCTTCTCTAGGTCACACACATCCATTCTTACTCTTTCTACATGCCCTTTGAAGTACAGATTTACTTCTACCTCATGTGGAATTGCACCTCCACTATTTCCTGTACCATCTACATTCTTCACTAATATTGGCTTTTCAAGTTTTATTAACTTGAAGCCCCCCCTTTGTGTGCACTTCTTGCTCATGAAGAGTCTTGTGGCTCCATTATCTAGTAATGCTTTCACTGAGATTCCTTCATGAGTGTTGATTCTCTCCACTCCTATTTGCATCCACACTTCTCATAGACCCTTTAAGGTCCTCCTGACTTCTCTCTGCCTCTTCTCTAGATCAGTGATTCCAGCCCTCCCCTTCTGGGCCCTAGGCACTGACCGTTCTATCTTTCCTCTCCAGTTCCACCATGGTACCTTCTTTCCTGTTCTGCAGGGTGGACAGAAAATCTCTCCTTTCTCATTTCATTTTGTCTTCTATATGATTGCATCTCTTCCCTCACATATACTACACTTCACCCTCTCTGCTCTTCCATTCTCCACCTCTCTGTCTCTCCAGTTCCATGCCTCTTTACATCTTCCACACCACATATTATACCACTGTCCTTTACTCAGGGAACCCTGTTCTTTGTTCTCCTGAGTTTTTGTCCCTTTGTAATCATATCCTCTACATTCTATGAGTGTTATAACCTCCCACCTCATTGTCCACCCCTCCATGCTCATGACCGCTCCTCTAGGTGGCAGTCCTTTTGCCCCACAATGCTCCTTTATCTTTCTCCATACTTCTTGTGGGGGTGCCACCTCTTCCCTCCTCTCCTTGTTTCCTTTTGGATACTCCTACTTCTTGTGCCCTTTCTCTCCACACCTGAAGCATTGCCTCCTTTCTTCCACTACTGTAAGGAATGGTCACCCAAGTAACTTAGATAGGCGGATCCCAACTCTAAGTCAGAGTAGACAAAGAGAACTCATTAGAGTCCCTGCTGGATTTGAGTACACTACTTATATCTATTCTACTTGGTCTGTGCACTAATTTCCCATGGTGATCATGTGACATCAATGTGACATGTCATGTGACTGATTATGTGACTTCCCTGATTATGTAAGTTCATTCTAAAAATAGAAAAGAAAAATAGAAAAGAAAAGAGAAAAGAAAAGTCCTTGTGTCATGATTCATAACAACTACCTTCTGTTGTTTCACCTCCTTTACCCCACATTGCATTACCCTGCTTGTTAATGCTTCAAATCTATTGCTTGTCTTCTTTATCTTTATCTCTTCCTTTTCTCCCTTGTTTCTACAGTCTTTAGCTAGGTGACCAAACAATCTATAGTTCTAATATCTGTGTCCCTCTCTTTCTTCTAATTTCCATCTCAGTTTGGCAAGTGCTTGCCTTTGCTTGAGCAGACTGCTCATGGTTTGGTTGTACTCTTCCAGAGACATGATGTTGTGTCTAAGAAAGGGCAGAGTTTTTTGGTTGTGTAGGAAAGGTGTATTTGCGGGTTTTACTGACCAGTATTTCTTTGGTTGACTATCTTACTGACTACTTACATCTGCTAGGGCACAAAGTCTTCACCCAGCCAGATGCCTACTACCCTACTAACTACTACTCTAATAATATGGTTAAACGATCACCTCTAAGAAGAGAATCCCTACTCTAGAGTACTTTCTTAAGAACTGAGCACTATTCCTCTATATGTACCAAGTGCCAATGCACCTGCAGCACAAGGTTGCTAAGAACAAAAAAAGTACAAGTAATCTAGCAGTATGTTGTCCTAAACCATGGGCATAGTTCTGATCTGGAGTACCAAATGTAATAAAATTCCTATATAAGGTGAAAATGTCACACTTTTTGTGTCACAAATATGTTCAGGATTACAGTTGGACTTTGGTCCTTTTCTAGAGTACTCAATTTGGTAATTGGTTCTTCCTAGAGTATTCAATTTGGACTTGGTCTTTCTCTGGAGTACTGGATTTGGGAAGTGGTTCTTCTCTGGAGTACTTAGTTTGGTAGTATTATGTAATCAAATTGATCTGGAGTACCAGATTAAGTATCTTGCGACTTTTTATGATGTAACATATTCAAATCAATTCATTTTGTGTACTGTTATAAGCCATCTCTTCCACTTCATATTGTTGAACAACCGACAGGTTCAGGTTGGCTGTTTTATTTGTTCATTCTTGTGTGAGTGTTACAACTATTCAAAGTATACCTGTAATCCATTGACATGCAAACAGTTATAGCCTATCAACTGGCACAGTTGAATGCTATTGTAAACAATAACCCAGCACTTGCTTGTGAATAAACAGTCATATGAGAAAGAATCAGAAGATGAATGAAGTATGAATTTGCAGCTGGGCCTTTACAAGTTGGACCAAGCATTGTGTTTCAAGATCTGAAATAGTTTGCGGGCCATTTGAATCCAAGTAGGTACTAGGTCTTCTTTGTAGACATTGCCTCCCAAAGACTGTTCCTAGTACATTCAACCTCACCCTCCTAGTGATCTTTTTTCCATCCTGCAAGCCACACTTCCTCCACCTTGTGAGCTATATCTTTTGTCTTTCCAGCATCGACCTCATTGTTCTCTAACACACCCCTAGCTTCTTCCAAGATGCCCTGACCATTTTCTTCCTTGATAAAAACAATTGAGTTGCCAGGTTATGCTCCTAGGGCCATTGAAGCCTACTTTCGTAACATTATGAGTAGTATCAGACTTTTGAGAACAGCTCTATATTGGTATAGCATCACCAATCACACCATCATCATGTTCTCTTGTGCTACATTGGTCTGATCTTCTGGATGGAAAAACTTGAAGCATTGATACCACATCCTTTCCAGGGAAGGAAAAGTAATCACAGTAGATGATTTTAGAGGTATGTCCATAACGATCTTGCTTGACAAACTTATAGTGATTACCATCATTCTAAGGTCGACCTCAGATCCAAGATATGGATCGGTTGTGTGGTTGTATGAGTGTTGTTACTCAGCTTGGTACAAGAAGTGTAAAATCAATGATCAGTGGTGGAGGTGCTGCAGGTGCTGCACCCCAAGCCCTCTGGTATCTTGGTGTTGATGTTATCTGACTCATTCATAATGTACAAACTTGGTAGTTTACTGACTACTATGTAGTATTAACTAATATATGTTTGTTTTGTGATAACTACCACTATGCCTTTTGCCTGTTAAACCCCTCTTTTTGGCTGCTGACACTACAAGCCCACTGTCTGATAATAACTCTGAGTCATTGGATATACTGAGAGTTATATGCATGCCTGTTTGGCTGCTCTTGACCATGGAGCAACATGCAGAGCTCCTTCAGTGTGAGTGTACATGGAATCAAACAAAATATAGCACTGACCTGTGCCAGGTTGTTGTCAATCCAGATGTTCTCAAGGCCAAGGATACTGCTGAAATTATGGCTATTTGTTCATCCCTCTTACTCCTCCAGGACTCTCCTCTATCACCATCTATGCCCACTACAATACCACCCAACAACCAAGCTCTCTTCTCCCTCACTGTGCCTGTTGCTAGCTGATGACTACAGTAACTCATAGAATCAGTAGCCCATGAGGCAATGGGCATGTAGAGTAGGTCATTGGTAGAGTATCCAATACTGGTCTTCTTCTGCATCTGAAACAAACTCAATATATAGCACAAGATAGGAAAGAGAAAATAAATTGGCACTCACCTGGTTCTGGCATGTCGTGTGAAGGTTATTCTGATTAATCACTGATTCCTGGAAAAGGTTATAACTGCCACCAACGAGAGCTTGATAATTGCTGTGCATTAAGGAGCACTTTGTTGCTATTGATCAGATCATGGCTGTGTGATTGCAATGATGGTGAATATGAGGACAATGGTTTGTAGATGGATGATACTGTAGGTAGTTTAACCTTAAAGTGAGTGTCTTGGACTCTGACATCCTTTTTACTATATTTTCATGAAGATAAGACACTACTTGTGAGTCGGGGCTCGTAACTTGGTTCTAGCTAATGGGGTAATGGAGAAGCAGGTACCTTAGCCTCAATATTGACTTCTGATATGGCTCCAGTTACTGTGAAGTAGACCAGAATTTGATGAAGATTCTCGTTGTTTTTGGCAACATAAGAAATATAAAGTACTACTCCAAAACAGCTCTTCATCAGAAATAAAACTAGGCAAGCCTTAACATTGAGCTTACTCTTAACAAGCACGGTACCACCTAACCCCTTACATGCCCTTCATAGCTAACATACCCACACTGATGAGCTCACCAGTACCCTGATCATAAACAGAATGTCAGGCAAGATCGCATGTGATAGCTAGTAAAACATACTGCAATCAGTGCAGCATGTTTGCAGCCCTTTTATTACTGACTAAGCAACAAACTTCCAACTAAGTTACAATCATTGCTTAGTCAGTGACAAACATCATCTATCACTCCCTCTATCTTCTTTCCGCTCTGCTGTCGTCTTTGCTTGATATATTAGTATACTTACTCAACCATCTACATATGCTGTTATACTTATTCAACACACAGCGACCTGGTATTATAACTTCCATCAACAAGCATGATGCTTTATAGTCGTCATTTGTATCTACTATTGATTTACAAGATATGGTACAGATATTTCTCTATAAACCACAAGACAAGAGATATTGTATTAGTCTTGCTCTTCTCAACATGTACATCACAAAGCCACCTTGCAAAATCTGAGTCTGATCCCCATATTTCTTTGAAGTTGGTTTCTGCAGCCTGATGAGTAGGAGAGCAATGATATATGGCATAGGACATGGTCAGGGTAAGGGCATTTGCTGAAAGCAGGCATTTTTGGACTAATCCATTTGTGGAGTTTGTCATTAATCTGTGGGACATGACAACAGGTGCATATAGGTCCATGAATATTCCTGTTGTAGCAGATTTTCCTCCTCTATATCACATAGTCATTGAAATCTACATCCAAACATTGGTTTGTAAGGTGAGTATGTTGTCTAGTATCTGCAGGATTATGTACCATGCAGACAGTGCATTTACCATCCATTCCATTTAGTGCCTTTTTTAATCTTGTGACATGGTCTTCGATATCTGATTCAATAGCAAGTTTCTTTTTTTTTTACAAGAGTTCTTCTTCAAAAGAGTTGGCTTGCTTGTTGTATTAGTCTGTTGGCTGTAAAAGATTAGTATAATTACTACATTAATCATATTAGAGGCTTACTGATGATACTACTTCAGCTATTGACAAGGATAGCAGTACAAGTGTTACCCCCACTATGTTTCTATGTATTATGGCTAGGCTTTTGGTAGGGTGGGGCTTCTTGGCATCTATTCTTGACTGACACTGGCTACAGATCATGTTTCGGGAGTCCTCCAAACAAGATATTGCATCTGTTCCATCCACATATTTAGTAAGACTAAATTGGATGCATTTTGTGGAAGCCCAAATCATCTCATTCATTACCTTGCATCCACAGAAGTCAATACTTTCTTGGTGATGTCAATATGGTAAGTTTTTTGAAGGGATGATATAACACATTGCCTTATTCTTCCAAACTCCTGAACAACCAATGCCATATCAAAGGGAGTGTTTGCAAGTATAACCACCCAAACTCCTGGGTAATCGTTTCCAGCTCCAAAAGTAGTTGTTGCAACCATGATACGATACCGTCCTGTCTTCCAGTTTTCAAGTATCACCTTCCATTTTTCTCCTGCAATTCTATGGCGAGTAGCATTATCCATGATCCATTGGTTTTTTTTCAACATGTATACATCTGTGTCAGCACAGTAGAACTTGTAGCCAAGTCATACAGCTAACAACTCTCCATTTAGTATAGTTGTGATGAAAATAAGGGCCCTATCTAATGGCTGGAGTATAGAGTCTTGAGCAATAGTCTGTATCCATGTTTGTAACTCATCTAGGTCAGTTATAGGAGGATCCATCTTATACAAAAGCTCAGGCCTGTTTGACAATTATCTAATGATAGGAGTGTCAGGCTTGAGACATAGTTCTGAAAGAAGACGCTGTTCTATATTGACAGGTATGGTACCTAACATCCCTATAATGGGATAGGTTAATTTCTGTACTCCCCACATTCTCTGCATATAGGGCCTAAATTCTTTTGATGCCAGTATTTCGTGAACCTTATCTAAAACCAGCCCACCCAAGGTATTGTCTGTAAAAGATTGTCTAATAGTAGTACTAAAAGGAGGTTTGACAGCTGTATCTGTGGTGACCAATATGATAGGACAGTTATAAAAGGGAGGGCTAGTAGCCTTGAAGACCCTATATATCATTCCAGCCTTTTGTAATCAATGCTCCCAATCCTCAAGCAGGGAAATGAGGGGAACAATAACAACAAATGTTTTCTTCATCAGTAAAGCCACTACCATGGGGATAATCAACTTTCCACTACCTGTTGGTAGTGTTACTAACAAGTCCATTTTTCCTTTGACCACCTTTTTTACTGATTTATATTGTTCATTTGATGTCCAATTGCAACTAGACAAACAAAGAAGCTTTTTAAGAACTACTAGAGCACTCTCTTCACTGTAAGTGGGGGTCTATCACTGGTATTAGACTTCAACAATTTATTTTTTGTTAGAAACATACTTTTGAATTCTTTCTAGCTGTATTGGCCTGGAAAATCCTTCTCGCAACTTCTTGGAGTTCTTCTGTATTCAACTTTGCACTTAACTGGTCCCATAGGTCAGCATCTGAAGATGCTTCTAATTGATTCATCTGTTTGCTATGCAATATATGAGACAGTGGATTCTAGAGAGAGTATGAGTATCATTACATGTACAAAACTAGTACTCACCTTCTCAGTTGTCTGCAAAACCATGCTATGAGGTAAATCAGGCTAACATGTTTTTTTGTCAGTAATAGCTCACACAGTCAATATCAGACATTACCTCAGTAAGCACCTGTTCAGCTCTCTTATGATTGTCTTTTTGAATAGGTGTCATTGGTGTTTGAAGAGAATAAATAACTCGATGGTCCATGTATTCCAATGAAACTGATATGGTAGGTGAGTTAGGCTAGTATTTGATTTTGTCAGTAATTGAAGCCAGACAAAAGGTATAACATTACCTCTGTAGTAGGCTCTACTAGACCAACTACAGATTCCATTGTTAAAGAATGAGAAGGCCCAATCTCTATACTTGGTATGTCATTTTTTTGTTCAGCTTGCTCTGGATGAGTTAAGAAAACAACACAAGGTATGTCTACATTTCCAGGCAATGACACTGTGTTTGTTCTTGTAGGCCTAGACGGTTCAGCCCTTGATTCTTCAAGTGGTTAGTTAGAGGGGTTATAGTGGGTCATGTTATCATTGAGAGTTAGATGTTGTTGATGGCAGACATAACGACAGCAAGGCTGGACCATGACAGGTGCCAGGTAACATTTTCAAACTTTTTTGACCATAAACTCTCTGAGCTTAATATCAGTACCTCTTTCTGGCATATGTATAAAGCATTGCCATTCCCCACTGGCCTTTGCAAAGGGCTCGACCATATTTTCAGGTAGTTTGCCTAAGTAACCTACTGACACACCATACAGTCATTCTTCTGTAGCCTGAGTATGACCAGCCTAAACACTAGCTGGGTCTTCATCATCAAGTGACACAGTGAGTTCATTCAGTTTGAGGCAGTGAGTATGTCTTACACAAACTGACATTTGCCAATAATTACAGACCCCAATGCATATGTCCATCATTTTTAGTGAAGCAAGCCTGAAAACACCCGATAAGTCTTCTGTTGTGAACAAGAAGTCGAAGTTGACAAAGAGGTTGGTTTGCCACAAGGTCAATAAGTCCTAACAGTCAGGAAATAATATCATACTGATTTTTTCAGCGAATGGGTGAGTCTGAAATACAATCACTTTTGCTATTTCTTGACAAAAGGCATCTAGAATGTGGGGTATCAAGGTATCATGTCCCTTTGTAGCAGATATCTTTGAGTACTGGGCCACAATAGCCATGTGCTGCCCTATCATATATGATCTGCGAGTTTGGCTTGCTGTGTTCCTTATTTGCATACACATTATTTCGGTACCTCGACTAGGAGAGTCTGCCCCTACTGTGAGGGCTGCCATGAAGTATAGTAGAAAAGTTGAGTAATTAACCAACTATGACTGAAGTCAAGAAAGATTCAAAAGTGGGACTCTATCAGGGGCCAAGGCAATAACAAACTCATCTCTCAAGTGCGGCTTGTCCATTATAAGGTTGAGTAGATGGCGTTTGTTATAATATTCCTCGTTCCTGCAATCACTGACAAAACCATATCTAGGGGTCGAGTTTGATAAATCATCAGCAATGTAGCCCTGGATTTGCCTCCATATACCAAAGGTAACCTTTTCAAACCATTTGTAAACTGATTGCATTAATTCTTGCCCAAAACTTTGGAACATATGCAGCGTAATCAAAGAGCCATGCCATATGAGTTTGGTGTTGTTGTCACCATACTATGTGAAAGCAGGAAAGCAGGGAGTTTGGAAAGCAATATCAAAGGCCAGATGTTGCAATGAACAAAGACTATGGAAGATAGAGTCATTACCCTCATAATGCCATTTTTCTAATTTATCATGCCATTCATGGACCACTGTAGTATCCACATCGCCCAGATGTAGACTCAATAAGAATATGGTTTGCATACCATAAACCAGCCTGGCAAGTATTGGAGTAATCTCTACAGCCTGTGCCCAACTATAGTCTGCCTTGATAGCGGCTAGAGCAACAAAGCATATCATTGGATCCCAGATATTGTTATTGTTACCATGATAGGGATCCCATGTCCTCATCCAAACTGACATCAGTATTTCTATAACCTTCAGGGAATACATATCCCATCTGCATGTCATGGCCAAAGGAGAAAGCTGAGATGGAGGGGGTATTGCCTTGAATTCATCAATTAATATGGTGATGTCTAAAGGCAGGGTAAGTGTGTAGTCTCTCTTGTCATGGAGCAAGAAGGCCATGAATCATATCAATATTTGGGCATAACTCTGCTATGCAGCCAATGTTTGGAGTTGGTAAAAAGAAGCATGGGATATCCCTCTGCAGTAGTGTAAGGGGTACATGACAGTACAACAATATAAAGTGACTCACTTCACTAACTCTTTTGTATTGAGGTGTTGCAATATGATCTCTGGTGTTCCCTTGATTAAGACCATTGCGACCTCAAAAACCCACTCCACCATCTCTTTCAGGAGAGGAAACTCGTTTGCTCTAGGTGAACTAACCAATGAGTGCAATTCATCTGGATCAAGCCCCTTGACATGTTCAACCCATTTAGTTTTCACAAGAAATGTGTTCACATAACGAGGGTCAGTGTTATAGAGGGGACTGAGCTTCATTGCATTGTCAATCCAGTCTTTATTCAAGACAGGCCTAAACACATAAAGAGGTTCGATAACCTAAAAGTAAGTCTTGTGAGCTCCATTATCTAAGTGTTGTGCTGATACAATATGCCATATGTTCAGCAAAGGTACTCCCTTATGCTTTCCATTATAATGCTTCCGCATCGTACTCCTGCTTGCAAATATCATTGAACACTCCTCTACCCCACAGACCAATGACATAGTGTAGATATCAAGACCACTGAGGGATTCAATACCATTGAGCTCTTGTATGGTGGGATATTCAGTTCTAATTCCCAGCTCAGTGCAGACATTCTCATACTTATCTTCAGACATTCTTGCATAAGATACTGCATGGGCAGCACTACAAATATGTACAAGGCCGGTACTTGCAGTCAGGAGAACACGGCACTCTGTGCAACACAGCATGTTGACCCTAGTTTGGTGTTGGAACAGGAACTCCTGAAGTCGAGCATTGAATGTCAAGTCATCTCTATAGACAAAATGGGACGGGGACCGATATTTTTTACTGTTCTATGTATGGAATATATGAGTCTATAGGTTTTTCTTCTATATGTTTTACTTACTTTTTTCATCAAGATACAACCCTCATATGCTCCATTATCATCTAACTCTAGAATAGTAGTGTCACCAACTTTGATGGGCTGGACTTTGTTCATAGGTGTTATATGTAGTATTGAAAGGGAGTTGTCTACCTTTATACTTGGCAACAAAATATCATGTGCATTGGATCTTTATGAAAATTTTCAAATACATAAGGTGATGAAATGAAAACTGCACTCTCTATATTCGTAATACTCTAATGGGGATTATAGCTCATCTACAGCAAGGGCTGACTGGCTACCACTATGATACTATTACTGGTTACTTTTTTTAACCTTTGTTATAGTTTACCTGGCTTACCCAATAACCCCTTGTTGTTTTGCTTTTTTGCATCAATGCAAGAAAGTCCCATAAAACTGATTAATGCCTCAGATAGAAGTGTATGAGTCTTGTTTCTCTGCAAAGATATGATGCTGATCAATTCCGTTGATACAAAGGCATCATATAAAATTGTTGACCATTGAGAACGTTGCCCCACATTGTATGACATTCAACCTAAGTGCAGATAAGTAGGTAAATATCACCTGTAGTCATACAGACCCATTTGATTTTGCAGGATAGATTGAGGATACAAGGATGCAATTGCAGTTTTTGATATTTTCCAACCTGGCAAAGGTTCATAAGTTGCAACTATGCTATCTCAGAAGAGTAAGGACAGTTTGAAAGGTATGTATCATCACGTTTTGTTTGTTGTCATCATTGACATACCTTGCAAGGAATTGTATCCTCTGTCGTATTTTCACCATCATACAGCGCAGGCTCAGATGCATTCTTTGCAGCAGGTCCTGCATCCTAACTCCTCCAGTCTTTTGGTATGGATGTTATCCAACTCATTTATTATGTACAAACACAGACTAGTAGTTTACTGACTGCTATGTAGTATTAATTCTGATTAGACAATACATGTTTGTTTTGTGATAACTACTATCAACTTCTTTGCCTCTTTGTGTCAAAGTCCCCTTCTGTCCATCAATGCTACAAGCCTGTCATCTGGTGATGAATTTGAGTTGTTGAATATGCTGAGGGCCATGTGTGTACTTGTTAACCTATAGACAATGACGGAAACGTTCTACCATCAACTTGCAAAGCCATAGGCCAATGCACGAGGTACATATTGACATAGTTCAACTGCAGCTTTGCAAGGCTCATCTTGAGTGTGCTCAATGAGTCCCAGTGGTCTTTGCTCCTGCAGGACTTGGATTTCAGTTTCTCTTTATTAGGTACACAAAACTCATGCAAGTTTTGTCGTAACATATACTTCGGAGCAAGCTAATTGCCTGACCCACAGAAACTTTGTTACCTACTCTTGTGGTAAATGCGGTGTGGACATAGGTAAAACAAAAAAGTGCATACCATAATTTCTAGCCTATCAGTCCCCAAATATATTGTTATTTTCCTTGATGCAGGGTGATACATAATAACTCGCCATATCTATATGATGGTATCCTAGTGTAAGAGCAGTCTTGACCCTATTCACTACATGAGGTTCTTCATCCTGTCAGCCTATCCAACATATGGTCTGTAGTTCTAGCTATTTGCAGAGAGGGCATAGAAACTCACTAGACTCCAACAGCACTGATGATATAACCCCTTTAGCAGTTCAGCACCATGATAGTGACATAAATTTCAAAGACACTGGTATCTACCCTCAACAGCCAATAAATTTGCTGAGAGCAATGTTGTTGCAATTGGTTGCATCGAGCAATCATGGTCTTTTTTTTATATTCCTGCCTTTCATCGTCTCTCAGTTCTGATTTTGATAGATACAAGTTATTTGGGCTAGTCTTTGACCTGATTTTCATTTGAGAACCTCGGAGCGGATGCTGGGCTAGCTCCTTATCACCAGCTATGAGAAAGTTGGGAGTTATCTAAGTCGATCACACACCGAGAGAGCAATAAGAGTAAGATTGACAAGGAATAAGGCAATCAGTGTCTAGATGTGAAAATAAGTTCTAGTGTAACAATTCTTAGTTTAGGCTGTGTAACCTTAATCCAAACCATACTCTAAGTCAGAGTTGACAAAGAGAACTTGTTAGAGTCCTCACTAGATTCTGTACACTACTTATATACATTTGTTTGTTTGTCCTTATTTACTGATCCAAATGTATTATATAATTAAAAGAAAAGAAAAATAAATATTGACTTAGAGGGATTTAGCAGTTTATGACAAAAAAGTATTGATGAACAGAAGCTATTAAAGGAATAACAGACAAACAATGACAGACTTGTAATAATAAAATAAAAAGTATAACTGAATAGGCATGCATGGCACAATAAAATGTCCCAGAGATCACTTATGAAGATAAACAACTAAGTATATTTACCTATAAGATAAAATGTCTACAATGCAATAGTTATTATGAATCACTGACAAGGGTGTTTTGTGTTTTTCTCTATCAGTGGTATCTGAGTACAAAACAACTTCAAAACAAATGAGGGAATTGCTAGGAACAATGATTCTAGTCCTCAAGTATTGTTTGTGGAGAGTATAAAGAACGGTCATCTGAATGACTCAGATAGGTGGCTTCCAACTCTAAGTCAGAGTAAACAAAGAGAACTCATGCCTAGATATATGCACCAGTAAAGTCCATAAAACACAAGATATAGAAGTAAGAGCTAATAAGCTTCACCTCAAAATGTTTGTTAGTGGATTCCCCTCATTGGACAAAATAGGAGATGAGGACCCCGACAACAATATTCTCAGCTGGGAAGACATGACTGACCCAAGCAATCACCAACAGACAATGGTGATTGCAGCTATGCTTAATAATCAAGACCAGTATGAGGACTCAGATTGTGAAGATACAAAGACCTGGAAGGGTTATGTACCAGAGTGGTTACACAGGTATAGAAATGTGTTTTCAAAAACCAAGTCAGAGAAAATGCCATTACAGAAACCATACAACCATGTGATCGACTTTGAGGAAGGTCCAAAGCTTCTCAAACTGGCCAAGGTCTATTTGCTCTCTCTAGCAGAAAGAAACTCTCTGGACTCATAGATCAATGAGGAACTCAGAAAAGATTACATCTGACCATCTACTAGCCCAATAGCAGCTCTATTCTTCTTTGTAAAGAAGCACAATGGAAGTTTACGACCCATCATGGATGTCATAAACCCATCTGGACCAAAAATAGTATGCCTAGATGGATGGGAAGAACAGGAACTATTCTCAGATGGTTTAGACAAAGCATGCTAAAAATAGAACAAGAGATAAGATAAAGATAAGATGGGGTCATATGATTTGGGCATATGACAGGTCACATGATAGAATATTCTAGAAGGATCATGGAAGGTTACTTAAGCATACACATAGACAAATAGAAATTGTGTATAAGTAGGTAGAGCAATCCACAGAGGAACTCCATTGAGTTCTCTTCGTTCACTCCAATGCTGAGTGTGATAAGTCGGTCATCATGACTAGCTTGTCATTATATTAGAACTCAATACCCTATACTCTGTACCACTCATCACAAGCTCTACGCACCCTTTTTCCTTTACTCTACACTTGCCCTCAGTATGCTGGTCATTGCAACCAACAACCACTATAACATAGCTGGGCCCTAGGCTTAAGAGGACTTGTTAGTCAGTTAGGGACTAACAGTAGAGATGCAGCACTAAGCTCAGGTGTTATGTTCGAGACCTGACCTCTAAATTAAGTGGGCTTTTCATGTACTTGTTTTCATTCTCATTATCAACCTTGTGCTAGGAGCTCATTGTAGTTCCTATACACAGAAGAGTAACAGTCTTCTCTTAAGGAGCTGTCTAGTTTAGGGGTTCACATCTTTGTGGCAGTAGTCTAACCCTATTACTAGGGCAGTAGTTAGTAGGGAAGTAGATGCCTAGCTGGGAGAAGACGCGCTCCCCAGTAGGTGTAAAGATTAGCTCAGAAGAAAACGACTGCTCCTCGTATGAGGAAACAACAACAGAAGAAGAAGATGTTTGGGACAACATGTTCCACCACCAATCATCACCCCAGTGTCATGCCAGATGATCAATTTTGGCAATATAAGTGACATTCGGAACCTAATAATCATAATAAACAGCTCTTGAGAGAGAATCGGCTCCCCAGACATAACCACTAGAAGTCCAGTTGTGCACTCAAGAACACTATCTGAGTAGTGGAGTAGTGGCCGCAATCACCACTATCAGTACCTCATAATGCTTTTTGGATGGTCTATAAGACGAACTCCCCCCTAGAAGTGCTCTCAAGAGCGAACTCGCCCTTAGGAGCATTTTCCTTGATAATAATATCACCCAATAACTGACCCCTGGTTTATATTAGGAACACCATCAGAGGTCGTGCATCAGTCCTGATTGGCAGTCCAAATATAGAAGAACAAAATGAGGATACACCGAACGTCATTGGGAAAGGATAGAAAGAAGAAGGACCTAAGATATGTGAATAGGAAATAGAAGAGAGAGTAAAGGAAGGTTTAGGAGAGGAATCAGGAGAGTTGGAAGCAGAGAGGAGTGATATTGACAATGAAGACATATTCAAGAGCAGTTGGACCAATGTCTGAAGAACCTCTTGAGTACCCTAGAACACTTAGAACAGGCTCAAGGTTGGCCAATGAGATAAAGAAAGTTGGTAGGAAATGGACAGGAAGTATGGAGAGTGGCTGTTGCATGATCAAATGCAGACTCGACTCATTCTACCTGCCTTTTAGAGTAATCTGGAGGATTTCTTTCTTATCTTGTTTGTTGCATTCTGGGCTTTGTAATACTAATATAATACTCTAGTAGTACGGAGAGGTGCAAGAAGAAGAACCCCTATCTTTGCCTTTTGTTGCTCTAGAGCTGAAACTCGACTTGAGTGACTAAGAGCTCTTTTTCTCTCCTTCTTTTTATAAAAACTCTATAAAACTTCCCTCAAGGGATACCCACTCTAAAGGAGAACTTGGGCATTTGCTTGGACTAGGAGCTAAACTGCTTGCTATGTGTTTTCAGAGTAAGTTGCCAACTGTATGGTCAGTTGAGAGCGAGCTTGCATGAGGGCAATGTGAGATCTAGGTAGGACTGCTGTATCGACAGCAAGCCAGCCTACTAGACTAGTACCTTGGATGGTAGTGCTATGGTGTGAGAGGAACACACACCTTTGAGATCTGACTGGTGAGAGTGCTCTTGAGCAGAAACTAAAAACATTTCTTTTATTCTAGTGTCTAATAATAAGCCTTTACTATCTCATGAGCCCCTCCCTTTTATATTTGATTACCTCCCCAGTGCCTACTCAATTGCACACAGTTGTGGAATGACTTGGAGATTTTGATTCTCTGACTCGGTAGTACCCACTTTTGTAAAGGACAGTAAAGCACATTTATATTTCTATCTGAAATCCTATTCCCCCCTACAATTCAATCTTATACTCATTCCAAAATCCCTTTACCTATCCCCATCACTGGGATCAGCAACCTCAACAACAACAACAACAACAACAAGAGGAAGCTGGTCTGACCATGGACCAGATTCTTCAATATCTCACCCAACACACAATGGCAATCAAGCAGCTCCTATCAAGGGGGAAAACCCAAGGAGAGATAGCCAAGCCTCCATTGTTTGATGGGGAGAGAGAGAAGGTGGTAGGGTTTATCAACACCTGCCACCTATACATCAGCATGAGGATGAAGGAGACGGGAGAAGAGGAGAAGATATCGTGGGTACTGATGTATGTATAGGGAGGAGTGGCAGAAGTATGGAAGGAGAACGTATTGGAGGAGAGAAGGCAGGGGTTGTCATTAGTAGAAACAATGGAGGAACTTTTCACAAAAATGAGGGAGGAGTTTGGAGAGTTTGAGGAAGAGTCAAGGAAAGTAGACGAGTTGGAGTTATTGGAGCAGGGGGGACAGACGTGCGACAAGTATGTCCAAATTTTCAAAAAGACAGCAAGAGGAAGTGGCTATGAGGGACAATCCCTCATAGAAGAATTTAAAAGAGGATTGAATGGGAACATCAGGAGGAGGTTAGCAGAGGCAGAGTCACCTCCAACAACAATCAAAGAATGGTGGGAGAGGTCGGTAAGGCTGGATAGGAATTTGAGGCAGAGCAGGGTGGAGGAGAAGGTGTTGGGGGAAAAAGGAGTGGCATAGGTGGTAAGGCTACCAGAAGCACAGCCATTCAGAGGGGCCAGGCCCTTCTGGAACAATGGACACTAGGGGGGTTTCCATGAGCACCAAGGGAAGGACTTGGTGGAAATTTAAGGAGGAGAGAGAGAAGAGGATAAGAGGTCCGAGACCCCAACACAATGGATGTGGATAGAGGACGGGGAGGAGATTGGAGGTGTTTCAACTGTGGGATGTTCAGGCACATTGCCCAATACTACAGAAATTGGAAGGAGGTTAGGGGAGGGATGTAGGAGGTGTCAAAAGATCAGGGAGACCAGTAAGCCCTCGGCCAGCCTCCCATAATAGATACAGTGTACAATATGGACAAAATAAAACAAATGTTGACCATCACACTGAGAGGGAAGTGAGATGGACACTTAAACCATTAAGAGAAGTCTGGCTCAATGTTGGACTAGAGAGAGTAGATACCTACAAAGAGGTATCAGTAAGGGCACTATTAGATAGTGGAGAAACAGGCCTGTTTATGAGCAAGAAGCTAGCAGAAAGGCAAGGCTTCAAACTAGAGAAATTGGCAAGGCCAATAAAAGTGGGAAATATAGACGGAAGTGACAATAGAGGAAGGTCAATAACCCATAAAGTAGAAGTTGACATATACTACAAAGGACATGTAGAGCAAGTAAGAATAGATATGTGTGAGCTAGGGAAGACAGAGGTAATCCTGGGAATGCCGTAGCTCGCAGTGCATAACCCAGAGATAAACTGGGAAACAGGAGAAGTGAGGATGACCAGGTGCCCACCTCTATGTGGTCAAACACCTGAGAAGAGAGTAATAAAGAAGAAGCAGGTAACAGCAGAGGATAAGAAAAATTTGAGGTAGACTATGGAGGAAAAGGAGAAGAGGGAGGAAATCAAGGAGGACCACAGAAAAGTAGAGGAGCTGGTGCCCAGATGCTTCCACAAGTGAAAGAAGGTGTTTGGAAAAGTTGAGTCTGAGCAAATAACAATCCAAAAACCATGGGACCACACCATTGATTTCAGAGAAGACTTTGTGCCAAGAAAAGGATGCATCTATCCTCTATCTAGAATAGAAAAGGAGGAAGTACAGGTGTTTGTGAAAAGCCAACTAAAGAAAGGCTACATTAGACCTTCAAAGTCTCCGCAGACCTTGCCAGTGCTATTTGTGCCTAAGAAGGATAGAAAGAGAAGAATGGTGTAGGACTATTGCTATATGAATAAAAGGACAATCAAGAACAGCTATCCCTTACCCCTAATATCAGAACTAATAGATAGTATGGGGACCAAGAAAGTGTTCACTAAGATGGACCTGAGGTGGGGCTACAACAATGTCTGAATCAAGGAAGGAGATGAATGGAAGGTGGCATTCACAACATACCTAGGATCATTCAAGCTGATAGTCATGTACTTTGGACTCACAAACTCACCTGCTACCTTCCAAGCCATGATGAACAACCTCTTTAGAGATATGATCAACAAAGAGGATGTAGCTACCTTCATTGACAATATATTAGTGGTATCATAAATGGTCACTTACTAATTTGTAATTGTTGAAGGTATTCTTCAAAAGGTTCAAAAATGCAAAGTAGATAAGCAACAAAAGATGTTGTTAAGTCTGAGGTCTAATCCTCAGACTATAAAGCCTTATATACAGGAAATGATGGTCTGTGCACCTAGACAGAGCATCACATGTTCTACTGCCTATTGTTCTACACATGGCAGTCCTTTTGTGTCTAGAATAGTGATAACTTAACCATATAAGGGGCTGTCCTTGTTTGTGTTCAAGGATTGATGTGTATCTATGGGTAATAGATCAGTGTCATGCCAAACCTTGAGGTCCTTGTATCTCCACAGGATCTT
>Ga0153957_100320_pt1 | contig 25084 bp, 17 predicted proteins | sample TSFL041MetaG_FD_104745 | JGI IMG/M metagenome (GOLD analysis project Ga0153957, IMG submission 104745) | Attine ant fungus gardens microbial communities from Florida, USA - TSFL041 MetaG | ecosystem: Host-associated > Fungi > Mycelium > Unclassified | place: USA: Florida, Wekiwa Springs... | reverse complement strand
TTTATTTTTTTTATTTTGTGTTAATTTTAATTTTATTGGTTTACTTATTGGTTGTTTTTATTAGAATTTTTATTTATTTTCTTTCTTTTGGCGGGCTATACAGCTATGAAAAATGTAATTTATATTTTTTTAACTTTTTATTTTCCATATAAACTTGAAAATTATCTCTCATTTGTTCTTTAACACCATAAATAGAAATATTGTAAGGTATAGTCATAACAGTTTTCTTAATTAAATCTCTAGTTATAATCAATCTTCTGATATTAAGATTATTATGATTATCAATTACTTCTTGTACCATAGAAGCTACAAATGCATAAAAATCATTTTTAATTTCAGGGGAATTATCTAAGGAAATTAAATTAGTTTTAGTAGCAATACTTACTTCTCTAGTCAATGCCGATAGGTGTTGTAATCCATTACAACTGGCATCAAATAAAATAGGGTTATTTAATACAAAATTTGTATTTTTACTTATTGATTCAATATATTTTACTAGAGCAAAGATAATACTTATTAATTGGAATGGTTCTTTAACTTTAACTAATATTTCACTATTAAATTTATCATTATCTTTAATAAACATATTAATAATATTACTCATGTTATTTCTACTTCATTCAATTATTTTATTATATTCTAAATTTTTTGTACCTCATAGATTAGCAAAATAGAATAAAAATATTTAGTACCATTATGAGTCAATGGAATCTCTTCATTAGCAAATAATAATAATGATCTACATAAATCATCTCCTTGATAAGTTAAAATTTGAGTTAATGTATAAATTCTTCCTCTTAAATCAGCAAAAGTAGGGAAGTAAAAAGTTTCATTTTTGTATACCGTTGCAATATTAATAATATTTAAGTATCTTCAATATTTACTATTATGTGATTGTTTATTTCTTTTTATATCTTCGCTATCTGTCTTATTTATGAGTTGTAATTTATTAAAACCCTTAAAATATACACTGTTTTCTTTATACCATTCATTTAGAATAAAATCTAGAACATCTAAATTGATCTTAAATGGGGTATTGTTTAGATAATTAATACTTTGATTCATAACTTGTTGATTTTCAACCTTATCTCTAATACTATGTTTATTTTTTACAACACTATCAAATGTATTATAAATATGACTAATTTCACCTTGGATATAAGGAAAATATTTATTCTCTATAGTTGGAGAATTAGGTTTTACTAACATAGGTAATTGTGTAATATTTATTACAGAAACATTTAATTTATTTAAATATTCTTCCTTTACAGATATAAATACTTCTCTAACATTGTTATTAGTTACTAAAACTCTTTCTAAAATATTAGTGTGATTTTCTAAAATATTTACAACAGTATCCCCTAGTTCAAAGATAGCTAAATTATTATTTTTAAAATCATATAAAAATTTATAAAGTATATCATAAGGTAATAAAATTAATATCTCATTGATTCTTTTCAAATCATCTAATATATATTTATTCTGATTATCAGTATTATTATTATTAATAATTTTATACGTATTATCCAGTTTGTATATAGCATATTTAATTAATTTAAAACCTAAATTAAACAGTAATTCAGTTCTATTAGCTCTCATATTCTCTGAAGAATTTATAATTTCAATAATATTTTTGAAAGTTGTACTAATAATAGCATCATTACCTAATACTAAGATTACTAATAAAGAAAATAGTTTGATAATATCCTTATCATTTTCACTGTTGAATTTAGTATTATTTTTAATAATAAAAAGTTTTAATTTTAACCAATTATTTTTAACATAAGGGTTAGTTATAAATTTTAACTTAGTATTAAATATTTTATAAATATCGTGTAAGATAACACTTCTGGCATCTAAAGAATTCTTCATTTCATTAGCAAACCAGTTTAAATCATATTCCAATGATATTTTTTCAATAGCTATTTGTTTTGTATAATTGTCTTGATTTTTAACATCTAAAATCATTTTAATTTTTTCCATTAGAGGTCCTTCAACATTATATTTATCTAATCTAGTCTGTAAATCTGAACATCCTATTTTATTAATATCATTTTCATTAATAGTATTAATTAATAACTCTAATTTCGATACATTCTCAGCACCAAATAAATTTAATAATCTTTCATTTAGCTCATTTTTTATCATAAGAACACCTTCCATTGATGGTTTATTATAATTTAATGGATAATTTTTAATTAATTGTTTAATGTTATATTTATAATTATTAAGTAATATATCAGTGAAAAGATGCATATCTTCTACTAAAGTATAGAATGTAGAATTACAAATGTTCATTATAGTATTTAACATTATTTCATTTAATTTTCTAACTTCAGATATAATGCATACACTAAATCTTCCTCTAAAATATGAAGGGTTAGGATTTTTACTTCTTCCTCTTCTACCTCTAATAATTGAATCAGTTTTAGCTTCCTCTTTCAAATTAGTAATTATATTAGATATCATATTACTTCTATGTTTATCAATATTATCTATATTAAATTCATAAGTTAATTTTAAACAATGTTTTAGTTTGTTCTCAACAGCAATACTTAAACCATTACATTTAGATAAAACAATACTATTAATATCCTCTAAGTATCCATTATATTCAATTAATGAATTACTGTCCAAAATAAAATTATTATTCATATTATTAACATACTGTTTAAATTCCTTTTTAATAACACTTTTATTTATACCCAATTTTTCAAGATAATTAAATATCTCATTTTTTATTTTAGTAATTTCAACGGGGTTAAAATCTTTTCTAATAATTTCAATAACGATAAATAATTTTAATAAATTACCTTCAATATCCGTTAAAATCTTATGATCAATATTAGAATTATTAATAATATTATTAATACTATCATTCTTGAATTGAGTAAGAAGTAAAGAAGAAAATAGAGGTTCTTGAATTTAAAGATAAAAAGATTTTAATTAAAAAATTATTCGGTGGTTTAGGTTATAATTCATATAAATATTTTATGAGTATTGGTAATGTTGAGGAATTATCCGAAAATGAAACATTATTAATAAATAATTTAAAACCGTTCATGGCTACTTTAGAGGATACTAAAACTTATACTGTTTTAAGTGTTATTAGATGGATTAATGATAAAGGGGAAACTCAAGGTTTAACTCTGGGTACAGCATTTAAAATAACTAGTAGAAATTCTATACGATTATTAGCATGAAAACTTAAATTAGATATAGCCTCTTCTTTAATTAAATACAGTGTTGAATCTAGTGAATGTGAACTTGTTTTAATGTATAGAGAATGGTTAGATATATCTGAATTTAATAGTAAATTAGAAGATATTGCTGATGTTATTGATAAAGATCTAAGCAAACAACTTCATAAAAAAATAATATTAAATGATAATAGTATTCAAAAAAGAATTGATAATTTTATTTCTGATTATAAACATGTGTTTATGGATAATTATGGTAAGGAAATTAGAGTTAATAACAAATTAATAGGTTATAAATTATCGGATAATAAAGGTGCAGTAGTTCATAAAATGAAAGGTGCAAATGGATTAAGTGTTAATTTAGTAACTGTTAAAGAAATTATTAATGATAAGTTTAATCTTGAGAATATGGATTTTAATATTATCAAATGGAGTGATACTCAAACTGAGGATGGATTTATTAGAGATTTCAATAAAATTAAAATATATTTTAATAAGCTAAATAATATTTCTAAAATTGAAGGTGAATATTCTTTCCCAGATTTCCCTATAACTAATATTGATATGGAATATAATGATAAAATAGGATGGTTAGATTTTGAAACATACGGTGAAAATGGGTTAGGTAATAAAAGTGTATATGCCGGTGGATGGACTGTAAATAATTTAATGCAAATGTTTTATATTAAACCGGAAGAGAGTTCAGAAAATTTAGTTCAGAGATTAATAGATTCAATATTTATTCATCCAGAATTAGATAATTACACTTTCTTTGCGCATAATTTAGGAAGATTTGATTCTTTATTTTTAATTAAAGGTTTAGTAGCAAATAAAGATATTTCTATAAAACCGGTCTGGAAGGATAATAAAATAATTTCAATTGTTATTAAACATGATAAGTTAAATAGAAAAATTAAAATATTAGATTCAATGAATTTTATTCCTGGAAGTTTAAGAAAAAATTTTAATAAGCTTTAATTGTGAAATTAAAAAGAGTTACTTCCCATATTCTTTTGTAAATAAAGATAATTTATTTTATATAGGTAATAAACCAGATATTAAATATTATGATAATATCTCAAAATATATTTATGATAAAATACCTATGAAATGGGATATTCAAAAAGAAACTCTTCAATATCTGGAATCGGACCTAAAAGGACTATTAGAAGTATTGAATAAATTTTCAGTTAATATTTTTAATGAATATAATTTAAATATAACTAAATTCAAAACATTGCCTGCATTATCTTTAGGAATTTTTACATCTAATTTTTATGATGAAGTTCAGAATTTAAATATTAAAATGATTAAAGGTAAAGTTGAAGAAGATATTAGAAATTCTTACTTTGGTGGTAATGTTGGTGTATTCGCTAATGAAATAAATAAAGGATTCTTGTACGATATAAATTCACAATATCCTAAAGCTATGTTAGAAGATATGCCTGTTGGTAACCCTGTTTATACTACAGAAAAGAATTTAGATAATATATTTGGTTTCGTTTATGGAAAAGTGATAGCTCCTTCACCTGAAGTATTAAAAATACCTTTTATTCAAGTTAAAGATCCTATTACAGGTTTAGTTTCTTGTCCTAGAGGTGAATTCTATAGAATGATCTTTACAGAAGAAATAAAATATGCTATTAAACACGGATATAAATTTGAAGTATTGTATGGATATCAATTTAAAAAAGGGAAATTATTCACAGATTTTGTAAATATACATTATGAAAATAAGAAAAACGCCATTGATCCTATTAAAAAACAAATTTGTAAATTATTATTAAATTCTCTATACGGTAAATTTGGTATGAGAGATATTGAAAGTATCTTAAAAGTGGTTCCTCTTGCAAAGGCTAATATAATTAAAAAAAATTATAACTATTCTATATTTGCTCATTTAACAGATGATAAAGTTTTAATAAGATATAGCAGTAGAATTAATGAAACACTTAGAAATTTATTTAAAATACAAGATGAAATATATAAGGTAAATGAATCTAAAATGAATGAAATCGGACTAGGTAAAAATAGAGGTGTTAATTCAGCTGTTCATATTGCTTCAGCTATTTCTAGTTATGCTAGAATTATTATCAATGAGTATAAAAATATCCCAGATAACCCTTGTATCATGAGTGATACTGATAGTGTAGTTTTACTAAATAAATTAGATGATTCAGTTATAGGTACTGATTTAGGACAAATGAAACTAGAATATGAAATTGTACACGGAATATTTATTAGAAAGAAATTATATGCAATTAAAACTAAAGATAATAATATAATAATCAAATCTAGTGGTACAAATAGTAAATCTCTAGTATTCGATGATTTTATTGATATGTTAAATGGTAAAGAAGTAGAGACATTTAGATTATCTTTTGTACCAGAATGGCAAAATTTAAACCTTAAAATTACTAACAATATGATAAAACTAAAAGGTTTAGAAAATTTACCAATAAAATTTATAGATGAACGAGTAAGTCATAACTTAGTATTAACTAACACAAATACTTGCACTATTGGAGAAATGTCAACTCAAATATCACACCCAAAGAATTATCCTATAATCAATTTCTCTAAAAAATCTTACCCTGTTATACTTTATATACCTAAAACTTATTCTATTATTAAATATAACCATTTGAATAATTATAATGGAGTAGAGGATAATACCGAATCTATTTTATCTGTTGTTAAAAATATTTTTAGTTTAGTTATTAAATTTTTTAGGTGATTTTTTTTATTCTTTGAAAAATGTTTTAGATTTAAATTTAAAATAAAGAAATGTTTTGAGATAAAGAAAGATCCACCTTAAAAGGTCAAACCTACATAGTTAAATATTCCTTTCTAAAGTTTAAAATAAAAATTTTAACTGGAAAGTAAGAAAATTTACTAAACTCTTAGTTTAAAACAAATAGTAAGAAATTATTCAAATAGCATATTAAAAATAAATTATACATAGGGTTAATATTCTCACAGAGATTGCAGGAGTACACAATAAAAACTATTAAGCAAACAACAATTTTCTAACATAGTCCATAAATACCATTATATTTATATATGCGATAAATCTTAATTTGTATTGTTATTGAAGCTGCTCATAAATTAAATGTAATTAAGAAGATGATATAAATTTTATTTTCTAGCTGAGATCGATTCATTAGAATGTCGTTAATTTAACTAAAGCTATTGCTATTCCTTAAGCTGTACACATCTCTACTATAATATCTAGTTATGAAATAACAGAAAAATATTATTTTATTCTTGAGAACTTGACTATTTTTGGCCAATGCTTGATTAAATTTTAATCAATTCTCGTATATTTATTCATGTTTTTGAAAATAGTTACAAACTATATTAACTAATTTGTTTTCCACTGTTGATCAATAAATTTTGAGTTAATTCCAATTATGATTAAGGTAAACTACTTGATGTTGCTTTTGATGTAATTTATCTGATTGATTTAGATGTGAGATATTTCTGTTAATTTCCTGGATATTTAAATTTTTATTTTTAATTTCACTAAATGAAATACTTTCATATTTTAGTTTCTCCTGTGTTAATTTAACTAACTTTTTAAATACTGTATATTACTAGCATATTATTAGAAACAATTTATGTAACTTATTTTCATTGTGTATAATTATATTTAGGGGTTGAGATTTTAATTATCCCTGCTGTAACATTTTATAAAATATTCTCAAGTATTCCATAATTTTATTTATGTTTGATAATTTATATTTAGTTAAATTGTAATTTATTACAAAAACGAAGTAAAAATTTTAAAATGTTTGTATTAATTACAAAGAATAATTGAACAATGAGAATAAAGTTGAAATATTATATTTTATATTCGTATATTATCACTTTGCTGTAAAATTTTGTGACTTCTATATGACTTTTAAATATTTTATACCATTTCTCGAGTATTAACTTACTATTTATGAATGTTTTAAAAATCTATTTGACTTATTAAAGTATTTTTAGTTAACCCTATAATTTATAGTTTATTTACATTCTTTAAATATTACACTTTGCAGATATACCTCGAGTTGTTACTGGTTTAACTAATATTTATTATTTAATAATTTAGTAATTTTTATTTATTCGAAATTATATTTAGTTTTAATTATACTACTGTAGTATTGTTTATAGATTATATCACAATTTAGTGAGTTTTATAAATATCTTAATAAAATAATAGGGCTTTACTAAAGATAAAATTGTTTGTCTATATATTATTAATAAAAAAGAACAAATGATAACCTTATATAAGAATACAATAATTAACCCTTTTTCAATGATATGAAATGATTTAGCTTATCCTTGGCAAATAGGTTTTCAAGATAGTGCAAGTCCTGGATTTTCAGGAATAATTGAATTACATGATAATATATTTTTATTTAGTAGTAATTGCTATAGGAGAGGAGTATTTTGGTTATTAGGATCACTGATATATTCTTATGGATAAAACAAAAGTAAAATAGTACATAAGTATTTTTTTAAAAATCATGGTACAATAATAGAATTAATATGGACAATAACTCCTGCTTTAATTTGTATAGCATTTCCAAGTTTTAGACTTCTATATTTACTAGATGAAGTAACAAGTCCAACTGTGAGAATAAAAGTTACAGGTCATTAATGGTACTGGTGTGCGCCCTTTAATGATTATAATTGTTGTAGCTGAGCTACTAACCATATGGTAATGGGTAATAAAGGTACAAGCTAATCCGATGCTAAAAAGCTAGGGGAGTATAGCATGCTTGTAAAGGTGTTTTGATTGTTTAATAACCAACACAAGAAAATTCATCAACCTAAGTTTGTCATGATTTATTTATGTAAATTTTATCGACCTAACATTGCTCTGGCAACTATGGTTATTTTTATAACAAAACTCAAAATAAATAGTATAACTAATTTAACTAGTTTAAAGTAATGTTTATTAAATAAATAAATTCTTAGTATAAGATACTATAGCATAGTGGTTATGCAATACACTGTTAATGTATGTTTTTTTAACTAACGAAAGTTCGATTCTTGCTAACATCTACCTCTATTTTATAGATCTATTATAGGGTAAGATCTTTTACAGACAATTATGTTATTTATTTAACTATTTAACTAATACTATTTCTTGGTTAATACCTTATTATACTCTAATTTCCATTTTTAAAAAAGAGTTTATTTATTTTATATTAATTATGAATGATAAATTTTCTACTTGATTTTCTTGCTCTTGGAGCTATGTTTACTGGTATTCTTGTTATTACTTCTAAAAATCCTGTTATTTCAGTACTATTTCTTATTTCAGTATTCGTATTTGTTGCTGGATATCTTATTACACTTGGTGTTGCTTTTATTGGTATTTCATATCTTATTGTATATGTTGGTGCTATTGCTATTCTATTTCTATTTGTTATTATAATGGTTAATCTTCAACTTGCTGAACTTAGTGGTAGTGAATATACACATAATCTGCCTCTAGGTTTCATTGTTGGTAGTCTATTTCTATTTGAACTAAGTAGTAATATACCTAAAACATTTATTGATGCTAGTCTTAACTCTATAGAAAATATTGTTATACTATTTAATAACCTTAGTCTTGCTCTATTTCAATGGTTTAATTCACTTATTCTTGGACTTGATAAAACATCTTATATTTTTCTTACATTTAATCCTATAGCTGCTGATACTTATTTTACTAGTTTTATTAAAATTAATTGCTCTTATTTCAACGCTTAGAAAACGTATATTATATAACCTAAATATTGGTTCAATTCTAGTAGAGCAAATCCAACTATTGTATAGGTACTTAATTAATAATGAAGTTTTATTACTTACTTACTTACATATTATACTTAATCATGGTTGTTTCTTATTTACTTACTACGCAAATTGATAAGCTGCATAACGTTGTTAAAATCTATGTATCTTCAAAATACTAATTACTATTCCCATTTCTTATTATTTATCTCTATTAAAGGTTTATACCTATTTCTATATATCATTATTTAAATGTACTATATTAGGAGCTCTTACTTTATTATTTTATCTTATCCTTTATTTAACTATGCGACTTCTTAAAACTAACCCTATCCTTAGGACTTGCTAATAACTTCCTTATTGATTCACCTCAACCTGCTAATCTTTCTTATATATGAAAACTTGGTAGTCTACTAGGTGTTTTGTCTTATTGTTCAAATTATTACTGGAGTACTTGTTTCTATGCATTACTCAGATACTGTTGAACTAGCTTTTATTAGTTTAGAACATTTTACTATTTAAATTAAATCAATGATGTGTTCTCTAAATTTCGATTATATGCTGAAAAAACTTAACTTATTATATTAATACTTATCCTTTAAATTATTTATTATCTGGTTTATATTTTATCCTCAGAGACTATACACGAAATATCATTACTTATGTATTGTTAATATTATAGTCATTATACTTTTTAAGTTGAAATTCGATCATAAGAGATGTAAACTAGTTTTTTTGCTTATCCGATATATTCAGGGTGCGCCTTGCAAGCATCTTCTTTTGCAGGCTTTAGAGCTTTACATATTATTACCATTCCTTGCAATAGGATTTATGTACCCAATTCTAACGCAATCTTTAATAGCTAATAACTTTTTAGGTTGTATAGCAGTTAGTAAAAAATACTTATGCCGCCTTTAGATATAAGTAAATTGGGCTTCTCACATGATGAGGTTAACAAACTTGATATTCATATCCCAGTTATAGTATGCACTACTAATCATAAGCAGAATATTTCGGTTAGTATATACCTTAAACTACAGATAGTGCGTTAAATATTTGTAGAGGTAATGGAAGGTATAAGGGACTTATATTTAAGTAATTTTAATAATTGTATGAGCAAGCATCTAAATGAGAACTATAAAACAAAGAAGTATGAACCAAGGGATGTAACCGCCTCTATTAAATTATTTATTTTTTTTAATGGACGAAAAGTGAAGAAGTGTTTACTAATTTATTTTAAATTTATTTAGCTTATTTAATATTTTATTAGCAATGATCCGCGGATCTAGTTAATTTAAATTGTATTTATTTTTTATTATCAAATAATTTATTACTCTGTTATGTTTTGAGGCGCAGGGTTTATTATAGGGGAAGTATTTATAAAAGCTTAGTATCTCTTGATGAGATAGATTCATTATGGTTGTAAGTCCGGTAGGTAAGAATTAACTCATATGAATTTGGCGAATAATTTTCGCTTCTTTAAGTTTTTTTAAGATCTTTTTTATAGGGATATAAGTTTTACCCTTATCTTCTACCAGGGTTAACCAATCAGGTTTCGTTCATTTTTGGATTTTTAATTTCAGCACCAAGAAAGTTTCACTTTTCTGACATGCTACTGATGATTGTTTTCTCATCGTTAAGTTATAATCCGCATTTAGCTTTCAGTAAGTCTTTTATTCTGGATTTTATGATTTTGGCCTCATGAAGAAAACCAGCCATCATAACCATAACAACGAAGTCATCCGCGTATCTTACAAATTTCAATCTACGGTAGTTAGGATCGAATTGATCTTACCTTCTGGTCTTCCGTATTTATGTTAAGATCTTAAGTTTAAGAACGGAATCCGATGTCTTACTTTTTAAGGTTTATAATTTGGCATACACAGGGTTTTTCTCCGTTTTAACCTTTATCGAATCTAAGCATTTCTTCAGCCATGAACTTATCCAATTTGTCCATCACTATGTTTGCAAGTAAGGGACTAAGAATTCCACCTTGAGGGGTACCTAGTTTAGGTTTGTGTAGGGTACCTTTCTCATCAATGTGACCAGCTTTCAGGAATTTCCTTAGAAGTTAATAGCCAAGCCAAGCCAAGCCATCCCATAATACGTGGGTCTCCAACTTTCTCATACACACATTTCATGTTAATTTTATGGGGAATCATATCAAAACATTTTTAAATGTCAGCCTGGATTACTCAGTTGTACCGATTACCTTGTAGATAGATTTCTAACAGGGCAGAGTGAACCGATTTCCCACTTCTAAAACCATGTGATGAGGTTGAGAATGTAGGGTACCTCCAACAGTGCATGTAAACCTTTTTGGACTATTTTATATTATCTCTGGGAGATTGTAATCCTAAAGGCCTCATTTTTCCATTAGATTTGAAAATTTCTACTCTACGACTGGGTCTAAATTTAAACTTACCGGATTTCAAGCTATCAATGGTGTTCTCTAAGCACTTTCGATTTATACCATCTAATGTCTCTTTATCGGATCCCTTAGTCATATTACCTGGTTTACTACGAATTTATAAGTAGCATTTTTCCAAGCATTTATAATTTAAAGCAAATGGAAGTGCTTATTTTAAGTCCCGCTGCTCAATAATTCTTTTTACAATAGTGGTAACACCGACTCCATTAGAGACCTTTTTAGGTTTTTCCAACTTAGCCAGTACTTTATTGTTATCATCTATTGTTTTTAATTAAAGACAATTTTGGCTGTCTCCCTTCAATGATTTACTATGGAGACTCCGTCCCCGCATATTATATTTATAATTAGAGGCGGTTAGATCCCGAAGTTGACAGTTAGTGATGTTTAAAGTCCTTATTGATTTAGCTGCCAGCCCACCCCTTTTTAAGCTTTCTATATGGAAAGATCCTTTTTGGCAACAAGCCATGCTAACACCATCATGACTTGCAATGCTGAAGAAACACCGATGTATTCTGCTTAATAGGTTACCTCCCCTTTAGAAGCAGGTTTTTAGGTGATAGTAGGTATCAGGTTTGTTAAGCTCAGCATGTCAATTTCTACTAATGTTGTTATCTTTCCAGGGCAGTATGAATTATACAACACTTTTACTCTCTGCTATCCATCATGAAGTTATTATTAGCATTAGCATTAGCATTAGCATTAGCATTAGCAACATCATGCGGGAGAGTCCGTAGCATTTATCAAGGTTGGCCAAATATAAATGAGATATGGGACATCATATCAACACACTAACGCCCCCATTCGGCGCACATGTAATACCCATAGGAGGTCAATTTATTCCAAGTTCAATTGTGGGACTTAGTGCTGAATGAAAGAAACTTAAAAAAATAGCAATAAAAAAAAAAAAATAGTTTACTAACAATAAATAGTGATACTCCTAGTGTAAGACCTTTTTGTACTTTACTTGTTTGATCACCTATATTGTACCTTCTGTAATAATATCTCGAAATCAAAAAATTATAGCACTTACTGTAGAAATAAATCCTATACTTATTACTACTCCAAAAGGTACAGCATAACCATTAAAATAAATTACAGCTGATGTTGTAAAAATAAGTACCTTAAGCTCTAACTTGTTTTTTCTTTATCTAATTAATTTCTATCTGCAACTTTTTGTTTTGTTTTTGAAAATGTAGTTACTATAATTTAACGCTTTAATTCTAACATCTTTTAATTTAAGAATAATTTTGATTAGCTACTAATCCACTAGGTAATGTCCATGGAATAAAAATTTCTAATTTACTACAAATGTATGCAACATCTTTAAGATATTGAGTTAATAATTTCAATGATGGAAATACATCAATTAAAACAAACATTAAACCTGAATATAAATTGATAAAATTTAATGATTCTAATTTAATATTATGATCCTCTTTATGTCTAATTCAAGATATTTTATTAACTTTCATTTTTAAACTTTTTTCTATTGATTTTTTCTTCTACTTCTATATTTAATTCATTAAAATCTGTATGAAGATCTTCATTTACTGTTAAATTATCTAATAATAAATTATAATCTTTTTATTTCATCTTTAAACTAATTGGAATGATTTATATTAACTTTTAATTCTTCATTATTTCGATTCCTCATTAAATCTGTATAATCTTTATAAAATTAAAGTGATTATTTAAGATACTTAATACCTTGAATAGATGATACGTTATATGGAATAGTAAAAATAGTTTTATTTACACTTCTTTGTATTTTAATAATTTATTATTTGAAAGCTTTCTCTATTTATATCAGTTAAAGTATAAGTTAAAGTTTGTTTTGTTGAAGTTTGTTGCAGTATTAGTTAAAGTATCAGTTTTAGTTAAAGTATAAGTTTGTTGCACTAATATTCTTTAAATTTATTATCATAATAACCATAAAGAAAACCTGAAATTTATTTTTATAAATCATATGGAGTATCTTAAGAAATACTTTTTTTATTGATTAGCTAAACTAGAATTAAGTCAAAGCATAGCTAAATGATGATATCCATTACATGTAGCATCTAATTGTATAGGAAAATAACTAACAAAGTTTGTAATTCATAATTTTCTAAACAACCTATTCATCTATTATATTCAAAAAAAATGCAAAAATAATACTTTATAATCAGCTTTATTCAAACATCTCCATTATAAAATTTATTATATTATGAGTATTTTCATAAACACATTTTATTCTTTAAAAATGATTTTTGTCTAATTTATTTCCAAAAACAATTTGCAGCAAATATTTTAAATAATTTTTAGCATTTAAATCTGTTTTAGTATTTTCTCTCCTTTACTAATTAAAATTTAACTTGTTATTAAGCTAAAGTTTTCTTATCTATTTATTAAAATTTACATTAATCTTATTAATTAAATTCTTTTTTTATATTCCATATATTTTATTAACTCTAATAATTAATTCTATTTTATTTTTTAAAAATATCCCTAGTACTATTATGGTAACTTTTACTATATCTTATTCTTACTTAACTTTTGAAAAAAATTACATTTTGTTTATATATAGATTTTTCTTTATAATTTTACTGTTTATATGCTAGACTTTAATATTTTTTATTATTTATAATTTTGAGTTTTAGTTTAGAGAATTTTATTCTTCATATTGATAGTGCTAAATTATATTTTATTGAGGAGAACTTTAGGACCCACAACACAAACCGACATCTAACAATTTTAAAATTAATTTGTTAGTTCAAGTTACGTGAAAATTTAATATTTTTACTATTTTTACTAATTTTATTTTAAATTAAATTTCTGTATCTATTGCTTTTTATTCCACATTTTATACTGTTCTATTTTACTAAATGTTTTTAAAACTTTTCTTTTACAATCCTATTTAACTTTATAATTTAATATTATTATTAATAATTTATTGATTTATTGTTAATCCACACCTTTATTTAAAATTGTGTTTTTTATTTTGATAAGTTTTAACTTTTTACTGTTTGTATTTTGAGACCTTTTTTAATTTAAAAAATTTTTTACATAATTTGTAACATTTTGACCGATGGAGATACAAATATTTTATATACATTTTATTATGTGGTATTTTATGACAACTTATAAAACTTTATTTATTGCTTTACTTCCTTATATTTAATTACATTATTGATTAAATTTATTTTTATTTATTTTTATTTATTTTTGTTAACTGTTGAATAATTATGCATAGGGTTTTCTATTTTAATTCTATTGAAAAAGATAATAGAATAATTAGAGATTTAGACTTTTTCAGATAAAATCTGAGTTAAGGATTATTTGAGTATAGAATAATGTTACTTTGTTTACAACAGCTATTTATTGGTATTGGATTAATAGATAAAGATAAATATAATTTATATATATATATAAGCTATAAGTTATATTAGTTAGTAATAATTTGGCTGGTAAATTTGTTGTAACTTACTTGTAGAGTTATCATTGATGCTGCTTTTTTAGCTTAAAGTTGTGACACTAATAATTATTTTATTTATAAATACATAAATAATGATTATATTAAAAGAGAACAAGAATATAAAAATAATTTTAAAAATAAAGTTAAGGCTATTATTGATAAACAGCTAAAAACATAAATATAGTAATAGAAACAAAAAAAGGTTCTCCCTTAGCTTAAACGCGAGTATAATTAAATTGGTATAATCTCTGCCTTCCAAGTTGATATTGTCAGTTCGAGCCTGGCTACTCGTAAATTACTACTGGGTCAAATTTGATTGCAATTAGTTTTTGTTTATTTTAATAAAAATAGCTTTTAAGTCTAGCTGCAAATCTAATTAAATATATTCAATTTAAATAAAAAGTATTTTTTTGGTATTAATTTAGAAAAAGAAAAAAAAATTTTGTTAAATTAATTTAGAAATGTGTAAAAAATCATCCTTAATTAATCAGCTATTATCAATAAATTAGCTAAAACTTAATTTTTATTTATCGTAAAAAATAGGTTTGTTTGTATAAAAAATAATACTCAATGCTGATCTTATAGATCCTTAAATTTATTATATTGTTCTATTTTCTTTAATGAAATCAAATAGCTCACAAAACATTTCAAGTAATATGTTTATACAGCTACCTTTTTCAAATTTATAAAAAGATTTACTAAGAAATAAGAAGATAAGCCTAATAAAATATGGAGCTGTTGGCTAAATCTTCAACTCAATTTTTATGTTTTTCAAGTCTTAAAATAAAAAACTCTTGATTTTTATATAAAACAACCAAATAGCCTCAATATCTCATTATATATATAGTTATATTATCAAAATTACAAAATATAGTTCATTTTCTATATATGCTTTTTTCTATTTAAGCAAGAATTAGCAGAGATAGTTCTTACATTATAAAAATACAAATTTTTATTTATCTAGAACCCTTAAATTAAAAACAGTTTCTAATGCCACAATTAATACCATTTTATTTCTTTAATCAATTAGTATTTGCATTTGTTGTATTATTTTCTATAATCTTTCTTTTCTCAAAATATATATTACCTTCATTTACATTTACACAAGTAATAAGATTATATATTACTAAATTGAGTAAAAAAAACTAATATAATAATATAACTAAATTAATTATAAACAGTAAAAAGAATTAATAAATATAGTTTATTTTAAATAAATTAAAAATAATTGTTTCATTAATTAAATATAAAATTGAAAATCATAAAAGACTTAGTCCTAGTATAGTGCAATTCGAAGCTTTGTTTTTTTTTATTAGGAATAATTTTATATAAATTAAATATTAATGTAAATAGTTTACCTGTAAAAACTAAAAAATTTATTAACTATTTTGAAAATAGTGAACTATTCTTTGTTATGTTAAAAGGTATTATTTTTAATAGCTATTTTAATTTTTTTCTTTAATTGAAATTACTTAAACCCCCCCTGTACCGATAGAGTTTTTTAAAACAAAAAAAATGTGAAGTTACCGTTTTGTCTTTTTTAAAAAATGTAGGCAACGAACGCAGATATACCGTTGAGGTTTAGCTTAGGTGTGGTACATACTAGCCTTTATCTGTAGCGCAGCAAATGGCGCAGCGGTTGGAGCCGGTCAATTTGACCATTATTTTTAATAACGAGGTTGCCTTACTTTGTGCCCTACTGGCTTATGACTAGATATTTATAAATGTAGTATAGCTAATCCTTCTAATATATTTAATTATTACCGGGGATATTGTTTAACTTCGATTACACTGGTAACTCAAGCTTTATATTGCGGGTGCTCCTTTTTAACTCTGCCTGTTGTCACTCTTTGGGTTTTAGGCCTTATATTGATCCTTTTGATCAGGAGGGACGAAGTTATTTTTGTAAAATTTACTTTTTATTCTCAAAAAGTTAGGGTATTTATACCTATTCAAATTTATTCTTAACAAAAAAGAATATTAATTCATGAGTTTTGTGCTAAACACAAATAAAACAAGGTATTCATTTTTATGTCGACTATAGTCGTTTTACTACCAGCTTAAACAGCCCAAACAACCCTAAATTAAGCGTTACTACTAGAAAGGCTTTTTAGAAGTCAGGGTTGTATTTTGTAAATTTTGTATAACTTATTTAGAAGAGTTTTGTATACTTTGTAGTATTTTATATAGATTTATCTAGGGTACTTAATCAAGGGATTATTAATTTGGTCTGGCTTTAGAAAAATAAATTAATTATTGTGAATTTACCATAGTAAAATAGTACCAGTATTTTTTTTTTTAATTAGATATGGGGCTTAATTTTATGCCTGTGTACTCATTGTTATGTTATTTTTATTTAAATTTATAGAAATTTATTTTATGCTATTTTGTTAATTGTATTTTATTTAAGTTTTTATTTCAATTTAAGCTATATTTCCAATAATATGAAAATATATTAAATTTACTATTTTTGATAAAATTTTTTTTTATTAATTAAATTATTATAAAAGAATAATGTATTAAGATATAAATTATAAAAAACTATTATAATTATAGGTTAATATATTTTAAGCTATTCTAGTCCGAGTTAAAAATACAAAATTTTAATTTTTTTGTTCGATTTTGGATTATTTCTAAATAGGCAATGCCTTTAAAAGTTTTTAATAATCTTGTTCTGTAAATTGAAACTGCTACTAAAGCAGTAATATATTAAAAAATATATAAACCAAAATTTATATAACATATCGAACCTAATGAAACTTTTTAGTTATGTAATATTTAAATACTAGCTATAAGTTTTAAGATAGAATGTGATGAAACTATTATTAAAAAAACAAAAAAAATGAGAAAATATATAGATTTAGTAAAGAAACATGGATTAGGTATAATTATATATGGTGTATCTATAGATAGTTATAGAAGACAGTTTTTAAATGACAATAGAAATAAGATTCTAGATCAAATAAAAGAAGAAAGAAATAAAATGGATGAAGCAGAAAGAAAAGAATATGATAGACTTGTTGAAGAGCAAGCTAATCTTGCTAAGAATAAGGCTACAATAGGAAGATACCAAGAGGCTGCTGAGGAACATGATAGAGCTGTTGATAAATATCTTCTAGATCCCAGTGATTTTAATAAATCTCAAAAAGATAAGTCACTTGAAAAAATGAATGAAGCTTTTGATGAAATTAAAAAATTAGATATTAGTGAATATTTAGTAACTTTATATAATAACTATTATGATTATTTAGATAGTCTGGGTCTGGATAAAATTGTTTGTTTGTCAAATTTAATTATAGATGGATTAATACTATCTTCTTTTGTTACTGTATTAAATATAATGTTAAGTGAAAATATTATTAATAAAATAACCTTTTTAGAGAAGTATCCTAGAATACTTCAATTAATTAAATTAAGAAATAATATTAATAAAAAAATATATAAATTATATTTAATAATGCATTTAATTCTAATACTAACCAGTATTTTAGGAAATCTTTATATGTTTATGCTCTAATCTAAACCCACTATCAAATTTTATTTAATCTTGCATTTAATTATTACAATAATTGGTATATTTTGCAATCTTTATTTGTTTATGCTCTAAACTAAACCCACTATCAATTTTTAAATAAAATTTAAGTTTCAAATAAATTTAAATTAAAACTAAGGTTCTTTAAACTTTTTTTTTCACACTATAAAATTAAATATAATAATAATAATAAATATAATAAATATATTATTAGCTGTAATTTAAGGTTTTGCGAACTTTAAAAAGAATTTAACAGTATAAATAAAGAATTTTCTTAATGATTTTTTCAAAATAGAACAAAAAAATAACAAATAACAAAAAGGAATTTTATTTTACTTGCTTACAGTATATATAAATATAATAAAGTGTAGAATGATTTAAAATCATGCCTTAATATATTAATAGATAATAGAAATTATAATATAAAAATAATAATAATAAGTTTTATTCAACTAATAAGGTTACACCAATTATGAGTTTACTTAAAGGTAAAGAGAATTAAGAATTTAAAATTGAAAAAGGTAAATTATAACCATTTTATTCCGAAAACAATAAATTAGATGCTATATGTGAATGAAAAACTAGAATCAGAAAAACTATTAAGGAGGAAATATTACCTGGTGTAACATATAATATAGCTATATTAGGACATTATTATTTATCAATTAAATGAGGAATATATCAATTACGGTAAACATTTCTTAATTAATACAGAGTCTAACATTAAAGCAGTTATTACTAAAATAAAAGGTAATATATTAGTTAAAAGTCTTTCGTTAATAGTGGAGATGTTGAAGTAGATGGAAATAATAATGATTTAAAAATAGGTATGAGTTTAATAATATTCTCAATAAGATTTGTATCTTTCGATAAAAAAGTTATTAAATTAGTTAATAAAGTTACATTAAAAAATATAAAGAAAAAAAGAAGTAATGATAATAACAAAAAAGAATTACTTAAATTAAAAAATATAAGAATAAAAGCCTTATTTAACAGTTTACCTAATAGTAATTTATAAACAGATTTTGGTAATCTTATTGATGATTCATACATAGATAAAAAAAGGGTAATAGTTGTAGTTTGTATCAATATAATAAAATTAAAATATTAATTCATAAGATGAATATTAACAAATTAGAAGGTATAGTTTATAAACATGATGAAGAATAATTTAAATTTACTGATATAAATGTTTCTTCTACAGGAAGTAAAGATATAGAATTTTTCATAACAATTTAAAATACTACAATTAAATATGTAAATAAAAAATCAAATACATAGATACTAAAAAAAAATTAAAAAAGTTGAGGATTTAAAAATAAAGTTAGTTAAAGGTACCGGTACCAAATATGGTACATTTGACATTGAAACAGCTTTAAATAATAAAATAAGTTTATTCCAGTACCCTGTTGATGAAAAAAGACTTATATAAAGATTAAATTATTAGTAATTATGACTCAGTAGAGAGTATGTTTAATAATTGTTTTGATGATATGTTCGAGTATAAAATTATACTTGGTAAGCACATAATTTAGGAGGATTTGATTCTGTTTTTATACTTAAAACATTATTTGATTTTTACAGCAAAACTAAAATACAAATTAAAGATGGTCAACCTTTATCAATTAAAGTAATAAAAATGACTAAAAATCCTAAAACTAATAAAGATATAAATATAAATATTATATTTAATGATAGTTATAAATTACAACCTTTAAGTATTAGAAATTTAATTAAAGCTAATGACATAGAAACAAAGAAGCTTTATTTCCCTTATAGTTTTATGAGAAATGGCAAATAAAAAAACAAAAATATTAAGGCAAATTACAATTACCCTCTATAACATAAATTTATAATATCTCTGATATAGACTATAAAAATATAGCTTATGAATTTTAAAAATAAACATTGGAATTTGAAAGATGAATTAATGAAGTATATGAAAAATGATATTGTTGCCTTATATCAAATTGTAGATAGATTTAGTCAAGATATGTTTGATTTAGAAAACATAAATATTACTAGCGTTTCTACATTAAGCTTTTTGTTTTTAAAGACTTTTTTAACTAATTATTTTTATATTATTAAGTGTTCAATACATATTCCTAGACATGCTAATTATATTGATATTAAAATGCTTATTTTGGAGGAAGAGTTGAAGTATTTTTTTTCTTATGCTGAATATATATAAATATATGATGTTGTATCTCTATATCCTTCTCGTATTTTAAAGGAATGGAATTACCTATAGGTCTTAAGAGTACTGACAATAACCTTGATAATTATTTTGGTTTTGTTACATGACTGTGAATTTGTCAGCTAACGAAGCGATCATAGCTCCTATTTTACCTTTTAAAAAAGGGTTTAACATACCCTACAGGTAATTGAACATGATGGTATAGCAGTGAAATACTTAAGAAAGCTAAATATTCTCAAAATATTACAATTAAGGTACATTACGGATATAAAATGTCTAATTTTAAATAATTATTTAGTAAATTTGTTGATACCTATAGTAAATTTAATGCTGATAAAGATGGTAATAAAGCCAAAAGATCTACTGCTAAATTAATACTTAATAGTTTATATGGTATATTTGGATTCAAATATGAACCTTATACTGTTGATTTTGTTCAATCTAGTATAGCTGATAAAATATCTTTTAACCATGATGTTTTTGATATAATATATATTTTCTTGGTAATGATATTGAATTTATTAAAAATACTACAGCACCATCTGAATTACTTAAAGAATTAAATAAAAATGAATACAATAATTTAAAAAATAAAACAAACTTGGATGCTCCTTATGTTGTAAGAGCTATTACAATATCGGCTATGATAACTTCACATGCTTCTATTGTTATGAATCCTTTATTAAATATACCTAATAACCTTATTTATTGTAGTATACTGATAGCTTAATTAGTAAATATCCATTATATAATAATTTTATTATTAGTTATTTAGGTAAATTACCTATATAAGGTATAGCAAAAAGAGCTTATTTTATTTCTCCTAAAACATATTGTTTAATTATGGAAGATGATACTGTTATTATAAAATGTAAAGGTTTAGGTAATAAATTACTTAACGAAAACCATATAAAATAATTATTACTTGGAAACAATGTAACCATATATACTAGCAAAATTTTCACAGATATTAAGAAAGGTTTTGGAGCTCTAAATTCAATGAACTTAACTATAAAACCTGAGATAATTAATAAAAAAGTTATTAAGCAAAATGAGATAAATTATGAAACTGTTCCTTATCACCAATAGTTGGTGAGGTACAATAGTTTATAATGCTTATATTTAGTCATTAAATAAAATTATTAATAAATAATTATAAAAAATTGTTTAATAACATTTATATAACTAAACTGTATTATTAATACAAATATAGAATATATTAACTATTTAATTTTAAATAGAATAATTCTTACTTAACAACAGTCAGAAATAAGCGGAGAATGCTAAAGTAAACCCTACTATTATATAAATCCGCTTTATTAATATAGTTTACTATAAAAACAAAACCCATAGCTAATCGCTAAGGTAAAAACTAACTTAATAGTTTTATATTAAAAAGTATACCTATCTAAACTTTATTAGTTTACCTAATAGGTATTAAAAAGAGCCACTTATTATAATTAATTTTAATTTAAGTAGCTTTTTTTATTTTATTATAGGGTATTCAGTTGCTACATTTATAAACTGACTTTATTATCTAGTATTATTAGGATAATAGAGGTTTTTTGTTATTCGCCATTATTCGATAATAATTTAAAATAATCTCTAATAATTTAGAATAAAAATTGTAAAATCAATATTAAGTTAGTTAATAAAGTATTGTATATGATAGAGTTAGTTAATAAAGTATTGAGAGTATAGAATATCAAACCTTAAAATTTAATTAATAGTAAATGATGGAGGTGTAGGTATTAGTAATTTACTTACATCGGTTTTAACCTAACTATTAATTTCACTACCAGTTATAGATATTTCTTCTATGATGAATCCTGTGTTTTTAATAAAGTTAAAAATAAATTTATGATAATTATAAAAAAAACAAAAATATTTATCGGCATATAATGCTAAATAAAATAATTTAACTTTAAAAATCATTTCATCTACATGATTAACATTAGTTGCGAAACAATCATGAATTGTTATTAAATTCAATTTATTAAGTGTAAAATTAAAAGTAATATTTTCAACAAGTAAAGCTATATTACTAGCATCAAAGGAGTGTACAATATTAGGAACTATAAAATTATTTTGTTTTCTAAAATCAGTTAAATTTCTATCCATTTCTGTGATAGTAACAGTATTTCGTTTACCTAATATAGAGGTTTCTAAATTCCTTTTTTTAAGTGGTGCATAATTTTTTTTTCAATTATTAAACCTGCTGGACTTACCCATATAGTAGGAAAATTTTAAATATTTAAGCAAATTATTCATATCTTTCAAATATTAACAAGTAGATTTAAATTAGGTAAAACTTCATAAAATACGGAATGAATAGCCTTACCTAAAAAAATATTTGTTTAGCAGTTAGAAGAAGATCATAATCAGTTTTATTGAATTTATTCTTCGTTAAGATTTATGTAACCTTTTTACCTTTAACTAAATCAAGTTTTTAAAATGATTCGTTTTTAATTGGTCTGCTATACCTCTACTAGTAGCACCCTAATAAATATACCTAATACCAGGTTTAATAAAAATAAAGCTTCTAGAAATTTTAATATTATTTAATATAGCTAAAGAATTATCTATTTTAATATATTCTTGTATTTTATTATTTACAAAAAAAATCATATGAGAATAAACATCCATAGGTATATCTTCTTTATTACTTTTTTTGATATTAACATGTTTAGCTAAGTTGGTATCATTTATCATTGTACTTAAATGTTGTAAACCACTACATGTAGCATCTAAGTATACTGGTAATCTACTAATAAAATTATTTTTATTTAAATCATAATTTTTAAGTTCAATACAACAAGTTAAAAATAACCATGGCTCATCAGCTTTCATTAAAAAATCATAAAAATTTTTATCATTCTGATCGAAAGTCAAAGTTCTATACTTATCTAAATTAGGCACAGATAATATTATATTTAAATTATTATTAGTTCATTCTAATCTTTTATTATAAGACAATTTATCTAGTCCATAACAATTAGCACTATAAATTTTCAAATGCTCTAATCCTCTATCATTTAAGATATGATCATTTTTAAACATTAATAAAGATCTAGCTAAATTACCACCTTGAACAGATAAATAATTAGTATCAGTATATAATCTACCTCTTCAGTCAATAAAGTAATTCAAATAAATATTATTATCATCACTAGAATGAGCTTATTCAAAAACATAAAAGCGAAAGTTATCACTGATTTATCACTATAAAACTGACTATTGTGTTTTTTAATTTCAGTAATTTTCCCATATTTTTTGTTTTTAATTTTTATTCTTATTGTTCTTAATAATTAGACTATATTTACCCCCCTTTATTCCCTTTACTATACTGTTATGATATCATGAGTTATATATACCTTATTTTAAAATATTTTTATTGGATAAATTTTCTAAAAAATAAATATATTAAATGCTTTATAAAGTGAGATAAATATGGATGATAAAAACTGAGATAGACATACTTGATATATAATAACTACCTAATAATCCTGTTGATTCTAATAATAAGTTAAATATCGCCCCTTCTATTAAAACCAATACATTATTAAGGTTATAAATTTGATTCTGTTTTTAAGGTATTTAATTTAAAAATATTATTTTGAGGTTGAAAATTTGTTTTTTTTTTAAAAATTATTTAATTTATTAATTAATAAGTTACTATGTCTATTACAAAAAATGGTGGTGTATCTAAAATTAAATTTAAATATTTTATTATCAATTTACATCGTACTTGGATTTTATATGGCGCGCAAATTGTAATTGAGTTTATTATTTTATAATATTTATTTATTTAAAAATTTCATAATAGAGATCCGCGTAAATAAGTAATTTTACAATAATATATTTAACTAGTTTTTGTTAAATTTAATAAATTTTATCTAAACATAATGCTTAACATTAATTAATGTGTTTTATAGCTATATGATAATTATTTAAAATATCTTTTATTTATAAATTAATGCAGTTTTTCTAAAATTTTATGATCATTTATGATACTTTACTAATTTGTTTAAGTTGTATAGATTACATTGCTTCTTTTAAGGTATTTATCTCTGTTTATATTACATTGTTTGTAAATCCCTCATTACATATTCCAATTATTTTTACAAATTTTCAAGATGTTATCGATTTTGAGTGGTTTTACCTTTAGTTTTTTAGCTAATTTCATTTTATATTATTAATAAGTTTTTGTTTTATGGATTTATTTAGTATTAAAGCTAAAGTTTAACTTTATTTTATTTTTATGTTATTTTTATTTTTATCAATTTAAAATTGACCTACTTGTCCTACCAAGTATAATATCTAATCTTAATTAACTTTAAATTTCTTTATACAAAAAAATGTTTTTTTTTTTTTTTTTTTTATACAAACTGCTTACAACAAAAGAAATCCTAATTCAAGCATATCATAAAATCAAGTCCAACCCAGGTAACCTTAGCCAGGTAGCGACAACGTAACATTAGCCATAAAAGTCGATGAAGCA
>Ga0153957_100316_pt1 | contig 25362 bp, 32 predicted proteins | sample TSFL041MetaG_FD_104745 | JGI IMG/M metagenome (GOLD analysis project Ga0153957, IMG submission 104745) | Attine ant fungus gardens microbial communities from Florida, USA - TSFL041 MetaG | ecosystem: Host-associated > Fungi > Mycelium > Unclassified | place: USA: Florida, Wekiwa Springs... | reverse complement strand
TGATAATATGTCCTGGAACTTATATCACACAATGGGTAAGCAAGTTGAAAATACTGCTTACTCCCAATTCCGTTGATATCTTCATATACAATGGCAAAATTAATGAAAAGTATTTTTGGGGGCCATCTGGTCCCTTGTCATTGTCAATTCATAGAGTATATCATAGGTCTATGATTAAGCTTCTGATTACTTATGAAATATTCTAGGTTTTTATGGTCTGTCCACACTTTGAATTTACTTTTGGATCCTTCCAAGAAGTGTCTCCATGCTTCCAAACAGCATATTACAACTAATATCTCTTTATTGTGTATTTCATAATTTCTTTCAGTTTCATTCAACAATTTTGAGATATATGCCACCAGTCTCCATTTATTATCTTCACATTTAATTGATAACACTCCTCCTGTTGTGAAGTTAGAAGTATCTGCTTCCACTCTGAACTCCTTGTCTATGTCCGATGCAACTAGTAAAGGTCTGCTCATGAAAACCTGCTTAAGCTGTTCAAATGCTTTTTGCTGCTTGTTTCCCCACTTCTACTTCTCCTCCTTTCTTGTCAGATTATTCAGGGGTTGGGCTATTTTGGCAAAGTCTTTTACAAATCACCTATAGTAATTGGCGAGACCTAGGAATTTTCTAACATCTCTGACCATCTTAGATGCAGGCCAGTTCAGCACTCCCACCACCTTATCCTTCTCCATTTCAATCTTCCCCTGACCCATTATTACTCCCAAGAAATTCACCTTCTGTACCTTCCAAGTGCATTTCTCTGGTTTCACACATAGATCATTTTCCTCTAGCCTCTTCAGTACTTCCTCCACAATGTTGTCATGCCTCTTCTCTGTTTCTGTCCTTATCAACACATCATCCACAAATGCTGCCACCTTCCCTTCATTAATCATATCTCTCAGAATTTTGTTCATTATGGCTTGGAACATGGTAGGTGAATTTTTCATCCCAAAAAACATCACAACTGGTTCATACGACTCTATATGAGTAGTAAAGGCTGCTTTCCACTCATCTCCTTCCTTAATCCTCATATTGTTGTAGTTCCACTGGAGATCCATCTTAGTAAATACTCTTTTATTTCCCATATAGTCTACTAGATCTATAATTAATGGCAGAGGGTAATTGTTCTTAACTGTCTGCTTATTAAGTCTCCTGTAGTCCATAACCATGCACCTTTTCCCATCTTTCTTACCCACAAAGAACACTGGCAAAGTTTGGGGTAATTTTGAAGGTCTGATGTATCTTTTCTTTAAATGCTCATTGATAAACTTCTGTACCTCTTTCTTTTTGTTTCTAAAGAGAGAATACACTCTTGTTTTGCTCGCTTTGAAGTTGTCATTGAGATCTATTGCATGATCCCATACCTTTCTAATTGGTATCCTTTTGGACTCTATCTTCCCAAACATTTTCAACTACCTATAGAACCCTTTAGACACCATTTTCTCTACTTTCCTATGATCTACTTCTATTTCCTCCTCCCTTCCCCAATCCTCCTTTTTGTCAACTGCCCATCTGACAATTTTCTTGTCGTTCTCCCTTATTTCCTTTCTTTCTTTTACTTTTACTGCTTTGCCACATAGTGGTGGGCATCTCATCATCCTTACTTCCCCTTTTCCCCAATTTATCTCTGGATTATGAGCTGCCAACCATGGCATGCCCAAAATCACGTCTGTCTTTCTTAATTCACAGATGTCTATTTGCACTCTTCCTATATGTTCTTTGTAGAACATGTTCACTTCTACCTCATGGATGATCACACCTCCACTATTGCCAGTCCCGTCCACATTTCTCACTTGTATTGGCTGATTCAACTTGATCAGCTTATAGCCCCCCTTTTGAGCTAAACTTCTACTCATAAACATTCCCATTACTCTGCTATCAAGCAATATCTTTACTGTTCTCCCTTTGTGAGTGTCTATTCTTTTGATGCCCACATTCATCTACACTTCTTGTAGAAGCTTAAATGTTTGCCTCACTTCTCTTGCTTCTCTTTTCTGCACTGCCTTCTAATTGACAGTTCCTGTTACTTTCTCTGGATCAGTGATTCCAGCCTTCCCCTTCTAGACCCTAGGTATTGATTGTTCCAACTTTTCACCCCAATTCCACCATGGCACTTTCTTTCCTGTCCTACAGGGTAGACAGAACACTTCTCCTTTCTCACTCCTCTCTACCTTTCCTTCTATTACTGCATCTTTGCCCCCACATGTACTACACCTCACTCTTTCTGCTCTGCCATTCTCTGCTTCCTTCTCTCTCCAATTCCATGCCTCCTTGCAACTTCCACACTACATGTTGCATAGCTGTCCTTTGCTCAAAAAACCCTGTCCTTTGTTCTCCTGAGTTTTTGTTCCCTTGTAGTTGCATTCTCTGCCCTCTACAAGGGTTACTACCTCCCACCTCGTTGTTCACCCCTCCATAGTCATTACTACTCCTCGTGGAGGCAGCCCCTTTACACCACAATGCTACTTTATCTTTTCCCATACCTCATATAGTAGTGCCTCCTCCTCCTTCCTCTTCTCATTCCTTTCTGGACACTCCTACTTCTTATGTCCTCTCTTTTTGCACCTGAAGTATTGTGGTCTTTCCTCCACAACTTCTTACCTTCTCACCTCTCTTACTCTACACTACATCACATGGCTCCCCAATGCTTTGAATATATTAACCACTACTGTCTTCTTCTTCTGCTCTTCTCCACTCCTATAGTTTTGGGTGAAGTGCCTGAACCTTCCACATTGCCTACACAACTTTCCTTCTCTTCCTTCCAACTCTACTCTTAACTTGGCAAGGGCCTGCCTTTGGTTGAGCATATTGCTCATGAGATTATGGTATTGTTCCAGAGACATTGTGTTATGCTCTAGACAGATGATTTGTTTGAAAAAAAGATTTATATTTCTTGAGGGTGCATTGTCTTCTTTTTAGGGCTCACAGTACGTCTGCTAGAGCACACAAGTCTTCTCCCAGCCAGGTGCCTACTGCCTTACTAACTACTGCCCTAATAGTACTTTGGCTATCACTCCAAGGAGGAGATCCCTACACTAATTGTCTTCTTAAGGATACGGTGATATTCCCCTGCATAGACTGATTACAATAGACCAGTAGCACAAAGTATATAAAATAAAGAAGTATACAAGTATACTAAAAAGTACTGCTCAATTATAAGGTCAGGTCTTAGACACAATACCTGAGCTTGGTATTACGCTTCCACTGTTAGTCCCTAACTGACTAACAAGTCCCCTTAAGCTTGGGGCCTAGCTATATCATAGTAGTCATTAATCGCAATGATTAACATACTGAGGACAATGAAAGTAAGTTTTGCTTGGAACTGAGGTAGTTAGGAGCTAGTAGTGAGAAATGAGTTCTAGTATAACAATTGAGACTGCAGTTGAGTAATCCCTAATCTCACTTGCACTCTAAGTCAGAGTTGACAAAGAGAACTTATTAGAGTCCTTGCTAAATTGTATACACTACTTATACAAGTCCAATTGTTTGTTCTTATTTACTGATCTAACTATATTACATAATTAAATGAAAAGAAAAAGAAAAAGAAAATAAATATTGACTTAGAGGGAATTGGGCGATTTATAACAGTTGGGTATTTTTCTATCTTTTATGTCACTTACGTCCCAGGTCTGCAAGATCCAGTTCATCTTATTATGGTTGTTGACTACTAGGACCTTTTGGGTGCATTTAAACACCACTTGGTCCATTATATATGCCCATAATGGTCTTTTTGCTATAGAGGCCAGGTATTTCTTTAGCCACATTATCTATATTGCTTCTACTCTAGCCTCTATATCTGGTAGGTCAAGTTCTCCATTACTTCTCGGTTCTGTGGTGTCCTTCCAGTTTATTAGTGGTTTTTTACCTTCCCACATAAAGGATTTTATCTGGTTGGTCATTCTTTGGACTACATCTTTGGGCATTTCATTTGCTGTTGTTAGGTATATTGCTCTGGATTGGATCAAGGCTTTCAGGACTAGTTCTTTTCCTTTGGTCAATAGGTTTATTCTAGCCCAACTTCTTAGTACTCTCTTTTGTGTCTTAAGGATTCCTGCCCATTGTATACTGGTTTTATTTTCATTTCCTACATATGCTCCCAGTATCTATAGGGATTCTCTGTCTTTCACTATTCTTATCAAGTCATCTATTCTTTCACTAATGTCTCCATTTGACATTCTCATTTCTATCATTTGGTCTCTGTATTTCTTTGTTGCCATAGGTAGGACTTCTGACTTCTCATCATTAAATTTGGCTGTTGATGCCTCACAAAAGCTTTTAACAACTTGATCTAGGATTTTCTTATTGTTATTCTCATTTATGTAGACTATTGTGTCATCTGCAAATAGTGATACTAGGATTCTGTTTTGTAGGTCTTGTATCTTAAATCCTTTTAGGGCTGATTTTCTTATTGACTCTACTAAAGGTTCAATTGCTATATCATATAACAGACATGACATTGGACATCCTTGTCTTACTCCTCTCTCTATCTTTATGGCTTGGGGTAGAACCTTATTCACCAATACTATTGTCCTTGCACTTTTGTACAGTTGCTGTATTTTTTGAATGAATTTCAGCAAGAGGCCATATTTTCTTAGTGTGCTCCATAAGTAGTCATGTATCACAAATGGTCACTTACTAAGTTTGTGATTGAAGAGTTCTTGTTTCTCAAGCAAGGTAGAATAAGCAACAAAAGATGTTGTTAAGTCTGAGGTCTAATCCTCAGACTATGAAGCCTTATATACAGGAATAGATGGTCTGTGCACCTGAGCAGAGCATCACATGTTCTACTGCCTATTGTTCTATATATGGTAGTTCTTTTGTGTCTAAAATAGTGATAACTTAACCATAAAAGGGGCTGTCCTTGTTTGTGTTCAAGGATTGATGTGCATCTATGAATAATAGATCAGTGTCATACCAAACCTTGAGGTCCTTGTATCTCCACAGGATCTTATTGCCCTAAGGTCTATTTATGGTCGTCAGAAGCATATTGAAGAGAGCTTCCATGTGCATGTAGAAGCAAACATCTGTGATTGGCGGTTCCCGAGGTATCTGCCAATCAGTGTCCAGCACTGATTAACTGATATCTCAGTGAGTACTGATTACTTTGACATGTTTTTTGCATCTTTTGAAAGGTCTTCATGAGGGCTTCCAGATGCATTTTAGACCGTGGGAATCGTACAAGTATCCATGGAGTTATGGCCAAATGAAGTTTGTGACAGTCATGTACTATCTTGTTGTATACTTTCTCTTGGTCAAGGGATAGTATATATCCATTCTTCTTATGCAACTCATAGTAGTATATCATAGATCTCATTAGTCTTGTATGGTCATGGATGCTCCTGCCTGGTATAAAGCCAGCTTGGTTTGGATGGATTATCTTATGGGTTGTCTTTCCAAGTTTCACTGCTATCGTCTTAGTGTAGATCTTGTAGTCTGTGTTTGTTAGTATGATTTTCTATAATTCTCTATATGTTGTTTATCCTTCTTCTTGTATAGTAGATTCATTATGCCTAGTACAAAGTTGTCATTGTGTAGGTCTTCATTTTCTATTTCGTTATATACCTTCACCAATATCTGTGCTATGCTTTTGATCTCCTTTTCTTTGGGGTTGTCCTCTCTGTCTTTGTACTTCTCATACTTCATCATCCAGAATTTGTAGAACTTGTATGGAATTCTATCTATCCCCAGCGTTATTCTCTTCTTGCTGTCTTTTATTGCTTTACTGACTTCTGCTTCATTTGTATTCTCCTCTAGCCTATGGGCATTGTCATTTTCTATCAATCAGGTCACTATTCCTAGGAAGTTATCAATCTCTTGTGCATTGTCTCTTTCCCTCTTAGGTGGGCTTTATAGTTCTCTGTAGTATTTGGATGCTATCTTGCACATTGTTGTTGTATCTGTTACTAGTTTTCCTCTCTTGTTAAATAGTCCGGTTATCACTGGTGGTTCATATTTGTTTGTGTTCAGGTTGAAGAAGTACTTTGTGTTCTTTTGACCTTTCTTAAGGTATCTTGTCTTTGCTGTTCTTTGGAATCCTACTATCCTTATCTCTCCATTGTCATTGAGTTCTTTTATCAGTCTCATAATCTTCTGTCTGCTATTTTTTGTATCCTTAAATGTCTTTACTGTCTTATTTAGTTTGTTATTCAGGGCTCTTTCCATCTTTTGTATCTGGTGTCTTCTATTGTTCATCTCTTCTATACCTATCTTCTTTATGAGGGTCTTTGTTTTTGTCTATATGTCAATCATTTTCTTGTTCTTCCTATCCATTTGGTTTGTGGTCTCTACTAACAGTTTTCTAATCCTGTTGACATAGAGTGGCCATTTTATTGTTTCTTTGTCAAGTTTCCAAAGTTCTTTGCCTATATAGGGCATGTTCTGTTTCACTATCTTTACCATCATTATCTGGTGGTTGTAATAAAATGGCAGGCAAGTGTTATAAACCTGCCCGAATCTAAAACTGTATGACTAGAGGGATAGAAAGAAAGGGAACTATTCTTGGATGGACTAAACAAGGGATTCTAAAAATAGAACAAGAGATAAGATAAGATAAGATGGGATCATATGATCTGGTCACATGACAGATCACACAATGGAACATTCTGGAAGAATTACAGAAAATTACTTAAGTATATACATAGACAAATAGAAATTGTGTATAAGTAGGTAGAGCAATCCACAGAAGAACTCCATCGAGTTCTCTTTATTCTCTCAATGTTGAGTATGATAAGTTAGTTGTCTCAACGAGCTTATCATTACAGCAAGCTAGAGAATCTATGGTGGCAGAATATTTTATTTCATTTTCATTTTAATTTATTATGTAATAGTTCAGAGTGTGTGAGACATTATGACTCAAAAGGAGTCCATGAGATAATTTAAGTAGACAAATCCTAGTAACCACACATTCGTGTATAAGTAGCTAGATTAATTAACGAGGACTCTAATAAGTTCTCTTTGTCAACTCTGACTTAGAGTATGAACTTAAGTTACCTCAACTGACATTCACTACACTAGAACTTGTTAACACATCTAGAGCACCAATTGCCTCGATCTCTGCTCACTTTTACTCTCATACATTCGACCCTTAACTGGTGACCAACTCTGATCACTAGTTACCTCTATACATAGCCGGGTCACAGGCTTAAGTAGACTGACCAGAAAGTTTAGACCCTAGAGGTGGATGACTGGGATTATACCTGGGCCCCAGTGTAGACCAGACCTTATAACCAGGTGGTGCTCAGTAAATTACTTGTACCTTTTTTGCTCTTAGTAACCTTGTGCTACAGGTGCATTGTCACTTGGTACACATAGAGGAATAGTGCTTAGTCCTTAAGAAAGCACTCTAGAGTAGGGATCCTCTTCTTAGAGATGATCGTTTAACTATATTATTAGAGCAGTAGTTAATAGGGCAGTAGTGTAATGAAACAACAGGCAAGTTAGGACATCTGCGGCGGTGGATTATTTTATTTCTTTTTCATTTTCATTTATTATGTAATAGTGTAAAGTGCATGAGACATTATGACTTAAAAGGAGTCTGTGGGATAATTCAAGTAGACAAATACTAGTAAATACCAATTCATGTATAAGTAGCTAGACCAATTAGCGAGGACTCTAATGAGTTCTCTTTGTCAAACTCTGACTTAGAGTGCGAGTGAGGTTAAGGTTACTCAACTGAGACTTCAATTATTACAAGTAGGCACCTGGCTGGGTAAAGGTTTTGCATCCTAGCAGATGTAAGTAGTTGGTAAGATAGTCAGCCAAAGAAATACTAGTTAGTAAAACCTGCAACAAATATACTTTTCCTACACAACCAAAATTTCCACCCTTCTTTAGACACAATACCATGTCTCTGAAAGTGTACAACCAAACCATGAGCAGTCTGCTCAAACAAAGGTGAGAACTTGCCAAACTAAGTTAGAAGTTAGAAGGAAAAGAGGGATGCAGATGTTGGAACTGTAGATTATTTGGTCACTTGGCTAAAAACTGTACAAACAAGAGAGGAAAGGAAGAGGAGAAGACAAAGAAGACAAACAATAGATTTGAAGCATTGACAAGCAGGGTGATGTAATGTGGGGTAAAGGAAGTGAGATGATAGGAGGTAGTGGAAGAAAGGAGGCAATACTTTAGGTGTGGAGAGGAAGGGCACAAGAAGTGGGAGTGTCCAAAGGGAAACAAAAAGAAAAGAGAAGAGGCAGTACCACCGCAGGAAGTATGGGGAAAGACAAAGGAGCATTGTAGAGAACTGCCACCTAGAGAAGCAGTCATGAGCATGGAGAGGTGGACGACAAAGTGGGAAGTTGAAACACTTGTGAAATGTAGAGGGTGTGACTATAAGGGAATGAAGACTCAGGAGAACCAGGGGTAAGGGTTCCTAGGTAAGAAGCAGTTGTGTAATATGTGGTGTGTGTAATAAAACGGCAGACAAGCTAGGGGATCTATAGCAGTGGAATATTTTATTTCTTTTTCATTTTCATTTATTATGTAATAGTGTGAAGTGCGTGAGACACTATAACTCAAAAGGAGTCCACAAGATAATTCAAGTAGACAAATACTAGTAAATACAAATTCATGTATAAGTAGCTAGATCAATTAGTGAGGACTCTAACAAGTTCTCTAACTTAGAGTGTGAGCTTAGATTATCTCAATCAATGTTCACTACAGTGTAGAAGGTGCAAAGAGGCGTAGAACTGAAGAGAAGAGGAAGCAACAAGAGGAAAAGTAGGAAGAGTAAAGTGTAGCATATGTGGAGGCAAGGATGTGATGGTAGGAGGAAGGGTGGAGAGGAACAAGAAAGGAGAAGTGTTCTGTCCACCCTGTAGGATAGGAAAGAAAGTGCCATGGTAGAACTGGGGAAGTAAGGTACAATGGTCAGTGCCTAGGGCCCAGAAGGAGAGGGCTGGAATTATTAATCTGGAGAAGAGGTAGAGAGAGGTCAAAAGGATCTTGAAAGGTCTACAAGAAGTGTAGATGCAAATAGGAGTAGAAAGGATCGACACTCATGAAGGAATCTCCATGAAAGCATTGTTAAATAGTGGAGCCACAGGGCTCTTCATGAGTAAGAAGTGTGCAGAAAGAGGGGGCTTCAAGTTAATGAAACTTGAAAAGCCAATAGTGGTAAAGAATGTGGATAGTACAGGAAACAGTGGAGGTACAATTCTACATGAGGTGGAAGTAAACCTGTACTTCAAGGGGCATGTAGAAAAGAGTGAGAATAGATGTGTGCAATCTAAAAAAGACAGAAGTGATATTAGGAATGCCTTGGTTATAGGCACATAACCCAGAGATAGATTAGAAGAAAGAAGAAGTGAAGATGACGAGATGTCCACCCATATGTGGACAATATGTGGGCAAGAAGAAAATGGGTCCAGAAATTAAGAAAAGAAGGAAAGAGAAGAAAGAGATTCAAGGAGATGAGATCAAAAGAATTAGGTGAGCAGCAGACGAGAAGGAAGATTGGGGAAGAGAGGAGGAGATGGAGTTAGACAATAGGAAGGTTGAGGTAATGGTGCCTCAAAAGTTCCACAAATGACTAAAGGTGTTTGGGAAGGTGGAGCTGGAAAGAATGCCAACAAGGAAGATATGAAATCACACTATAGATCTCAAGGAGGAGTTCAAGGCCAGTAAAGTACAAGTGTATTCACTCACTAGAAATGAGAGAGAAGAGGTTCAACAGTTCATTCAGGATTACTTAAGAAAAGAATACATAAGGCCTTTGAAGTCACCACAGACTTCTTCAGTTTTCTTTGTAGGGAAGAAGGATGGGGGAAAGTGTATGGTCATGGACTACCGTAAACTCAATAAACAGACAGTGAAAAATAACTACCCGCTGTTATTGATTACTGACTTAGTAGATGCAATGGGAAATAAGAAATTGTTCACTAAGATGGATTTACAATGGGGTTACAACAATGTATGTATTAAGGAAGGTGATGAGTGGAAGGTGGCCTTCACTATACATGTGGAGTCATTCAAACCGGTAGTGATGTTCTTTAGGATGACAAACTTGCCAGCAACATTTCAGGGGATGATGAACAAGATTATGAGGGATCTCATAAATGAAGGAAAGGTGGCAGTCTTTGTAGATAATATACTAGTGGGCACAGAAGGAGAGAAGGAACATGATAAAATTGTGGGAGAAGTGTTAAAGCAATTGGAGGAGAATGACTTATATGTGAAACCAGAAAAGTGTTCATGGAAGACAAGTAAAGTAAACTTTCTGGGAGTAGTAATGGGTCAGGAGAAGATTAAAATGGAGGAGGAAAAAGTGGCAGGAGTATTGAACTGGCCAATACCAAAGACAGGGATGTTAGAAAATTCTTGGGACTCATCAACTACTATAGGCAGTTTATTAAGAACTTTGCAGCACTTGCAAAGCCCTTGAATATACTGACAAGGAAAGACAAGAAGTAGAGATGGGAGGAAGCCCAGCAAAAGGCATTCGAGCAACTGAAAGAGATCTTCACCACAAGACTACTGCTAGTAGCACCCAACTTAGATAAGGAATTCAGAGTCAAGGCAGATGCTTCCAACTTTGCAACAGGAGGTGTATTATCCATTAGATGCAAAGACAATAAGTGGAGACTAGTAGCTTATATCTCAAAATCTCTGAATGAAATGGAACGTAATTACAAGATTTATGATAAAGAGATGTTAGCAGTAATTAGATACTTGGAGGCCTGGAGGCACTTCTTGAAAGATACAAAAGAAAAATTTGAAATTTGGTCAGACCATAAGAATTTGGAGTATTTCATGAGCAACCAGAAATTAAATAGATAATAAGCCAGATGGGCTTTGTATCTCTCAAGATTCAATTTTATTTTAAAACATGTACCCAGGGGAAGGATGGGAAAAGTGGATGGATTGAGTAAGAGATCAAACTGGGAGGTAGGCATGGAAAGAGATAATGAGGAGCAGGTGTTGGTGAAAATAGAGTGGTTAGAAGTCAGAGTAGCAGAAGTAACTAAAGTAGTAATAGATGGAGTAAACATTCTGGACAAGATAAGGAGAAGTAAAGCAAAATATAATGAAGTTGTCAAGGTGGTGGAAGATGTAATGACAAGCTAGTCGAGATGACCGACTTATTACACTCAACATTTGAAAGAACAAAAAGAACTTGATAGAGTCTCTTAGTAGATTGTACTACCTATAGTGAACCAAGATCTGAGTTGACTTAGGCACACACTCTTATGTCAGAGTTGACAAAGAGAACTCATTAGAGTCCTCACTAATTGACCTAGCTACTTATATACAAATTGGTGTTTACATGTATTTGTCTACTCAAATTATCTCATGGACTCCTTTTGAGTCATAGTGTCCTACATGCTTTATACTATTACATAATAAATAAAAATGAAAAAGAAATAAAATAATCTACCACCATGGATCCCCTAGCTTACCTACCATTTTATAACACTACCTACTTATACACAATTTCTATTTGTCTATGTATATGCTTAAGTAACTACCAATCTTTCCAGAAGGTTCCATCATGTGACCTATTATGTGACCAAGTCATGTGATCTCATCTTATCTCATCTTATCTCTCTTTTCTATAATTAGACTCCTTTGTCTAGTCTGTCTGAGAATAGCTCTCGTTCTTCCTATCCCTCTAGCTGTACTATTTTTGGTTTGGATGGGCAATTTATAACAGAAGAAATGAAATGAGTAGAGGTTAAAGTCTTAAGGGACAAAGAGTAGCATAAGTATAAGAGATTGATGCTGAAAAAAGGAAAGGTATACATACCTAAAGATAAGAAATTGAGAGCAGAAGTAATCAGGCTACACTATGATACACCTGTGGGAGAACATGGAGGACAGTGAAAGATGACAGAGTTGGTGACGAGAAACTTTTGGTGGCCAGGAGTAAGTAGGGAGGTAAAGCAATATGTAAAAGGATGTGACATATGCTAACAAAATAAAAATGGTATGCAGACACCTGTTGGTAAGTTAATGCCAAATTCAATACCAGAGAAACCATGGAGTCATATATCAGCCAATTTCATCACAAAGTTACCATTGGCTCAAGGATATGACTCAATTCTGGTGGTAGTAGATAGGTTGACAAAGATGGCTCATTTTATACCTACTACAGAGAAGACAACAGCAGGAGAACTAGCTAGATTATTCAGAGATAACATCTGGAAGCTACACAGCTTGCCAGAAAGCATTATTTTTGATAGAGGGCCGCAATTTACAGCAGAAGTGATAAGAGAGTTGAATGTAATGCTGGGGATTGATAGTAAATTATCAACAGCATTCCACCCACAGACAGATGGACAAACTGAAAGAATGAACCAAGAACTAGAACAATATTTACAAATGTTCATTGATCACCATCAGGAACAGTGGCCAGAATGGTTGGAAACCACAGAATTTGCCTACAATAATAAAGTACAGACAAGTATGAAAGTATCACCTTTTAAGGCAAATAGCAGATGAGATCCTTGTATGGGATTTGAACTCAGAAAAAAGAGAAAGTTTGAAGAAGTAGGCAAATTTGTGGAAAAGATGCAGGAGATACAGGAAGAGGCAAAAGCAGCATTGAGAAGAGTACAGGAAGACATGAAGAGGTATGCAGATAGACATAGAGAAGAAATAGAGGAGTATCAAGTGGAAGATCTAGTGTTGCTCAGTACTAAAGATCTCAAATATCAGATGGTGGGAAGGAGGACAGAAAAACTTATGGAGAGATTTGTTGGACCTTATAAAGTCAAGTCCATAGTTTCGACAAATGCAATAGAATTAGAACTACCTAGCACAGTAAAAATACACCCAGTAGTTAACGTAAGTAGAGTAATAAGATATAAAGGGCAGGTAAAAGGACAAAGGAAGGAAATGCCACAACCTGTGATGATTGAGGAAGAAAAAGAATGGGAAGTGGAAAAGATAATGAACAAGAGATGAGTATGAGAAAAAGAGAAATATCTGGTATGATGGAAGGGGTGTACAGCAGAAGAGAACACTTGGGAGAGCAAAGAAAATCTCAAAAATGCAAGTGAACTAGTAGAAGAATTTGAAAGGGAATACAAAAGGGCAAAAGAAGAAGAAGCAAGATAGCAAGAAACAGAGGAAGATAGGAAGATATTTAACAGAGAATTGCTAGGAAGATACACAGCAAAGTTGTTGTATGGGTGGGGGGAAAGAAAACACAAGCAGGAGTACTGGAAAAGGTTAGAAGAGAATTGGAGACGATAGAAGAGGAATCCATTTGCAAAAGTAAGCCACAATCCGTTTTTATGGATGAAACAACAACAACAACAAGAGAATGAAATGGGGAATATTGGCAATTGGGACAGAGAGCTATAGGAAGAATCCTTGAGGACAAGGAAGCTTGAGAGGGGGGTGGTGTAATGAAATGGCAGGTAAGCTAGAGAATCTATAGTGGTAGAATATTTTATTTTATTTTTATTTTTATTTATCATGTAATAGTTTGAAGTGCATAAGACACTATGACTCAAAAGGAGTCTGCGAGATAATTTGAGTAGACAAATACTAGTAAACACACATTTGTGTATAAGTAGCTAGACCACTTAGCAAGGACTCTAACAAGTTCTCTTTGTCAACTCCAACTTAGAATATGAACTTAAATTACCTCAACTGACGTTCACTACACTTCTTTAGTTGGCTTTCCACAAATGCTTGTACTTCCTCTTTTTCTATTTTGGACAGAGGATAGATTTGTCCTTTCCTTGGTACAAAGTCTTCTTTATGGCTGATAGCATGATCCTAGGATTTCCTGGTTGGCATTTGCTCAGACTCTACTTTCCCAAACACTTTTTTCCATTTGTGGAAGCATTGGGGTACTAGTTCCTCCACCTTTCTGTAATCATCTGTAATTTCTTCCCTCCTCTTCTTTTCTTCTATGGTCTATCTCAGATCATTTTCGTCTTTTTTTATAGTCTGCCTCCTTTTTACTTCTTTCTTCTCAGATGTTCATCCACATAGGGGTGGACACCTGGTCATCCTCACTTCTCCTATTTCCCAGTTTATCTCTGGGTTATATACCACGAGCCATGGCATCTCCAGGATTACTTCTGTTTTCTCTAGTTTGCATACATCCATCCTCACTCATTCTATGTCCTTTATAATACATGTTAACCTCCACTTCATGGGTTATCAACCCTTCTCTATTGTCGCTCCCATCTACATTTCTCACTTTAATTGGCCTTGCCAATTTTTTTAACTTAAAGCCCTGTTTCTCTGCTAGTCTTTTGCTCATAAATAAACCCATTGCTTCACTGTCTAACAGTGCTCTCGCTGATACCCCTTTATGGGTATCCACTCTCTCTAGTCTGATATTGAGCTAGACTTCTCTTAATGGTTTGAGTGTCCATCTCACTTCCTTCTTAGTATGTTGGTCAGAGTCCATTTTATTCTGTTCATGTAATACACTGTATCTATTGTGGGAGGCTGGCCGAGGGCTTACTGGTCTCCCTAATCTTTTGACATCTCCTATGTCCTTTCTCTGATCTCTTTGGATTTCTGCAATATCAGGCCATGTGCCCAAATATCCTGCAGTTATAACACCTCCGATCTCCTCCCTATCTTCCTCCTTTGTCCACATCCATTGTGTTGGGGTCTTAGACCTTTTGTCCTCCTCCTTCTCTCCTTCTCAAACCTCCACTAAATTCTCCCCTTGGTGCTCTATAGAAACCCCCCTGGTATTTGTTATTCCAGAAGGGCCTAGTTCCTCTGGATGGCTGTACTTCTGGTGATCTGACCACCTGCACCACTTTTTTCCCCCCCAATACCTTCTCCTCCACCCTGTTCTATCTTAGGTTCTGATCCAATCTCACTGATCTCTCCTACCATTCCTTAATAGTTATAGATGGCGATTCTGCCTCTACTAGCCTCCTCTAAATATTCCCGTTTAACCTCCTCTTGAATTCTTCTATGAGGGGTCTTTCTTCATAGCCGCTTCCCCTTAACACTTTCTTGAATATTTGGATATACTCATTGTACGTCTGTCCCCCCTGTTCCAGTACCCTCAGCTCATTTACCTTTCTTGACTCCTTATCAAACTCTCTGAATTTTGGTGAAGAGCTCCTTCACCATTTCTACCAATGACAGCCCCTGCCTCCTTTCTTCTAGTATGTTCTCCTTCTATATCTCTGCCACTCCTCTCTATACATATGTCAATACCCATGATATTTTTTCCTCCTTACTACTCCCTTTTATCCTTATGCTAATGTATAGGTGGCAGGCATTGATAAAGCCTACCATCTTCTCTCATTCTCTGTCAAACAACAGGGGCTTTGCTGCCTCCCCCTGGGCTTGCCCCCTCGATAGGAGCTACTCAATTGCCATGGTGTGTTGAGTAAAATATTGAAGAATCTGGTCCATTGTCAGACCTGCTTCTTCTGGTTGTAATTGTTGTTGTTATTACTGTTGGGGTTGTTGGCCTTGGGGTAATTGCTGGTGGGATATAAGGTAGTCATCCTAGGTGTTGTTTTTTTTGTCTGTTTCCTTGTATGAGAAGCAGTCACTTTCTTCTGATCTAATTTTTATACCTACTGGGGAGCATGTCTTCTTCCAGCTAGGCACCTACTTCCCTACTAACTACTGCCCTAGTACTAGGATTATACTATTGCTGCAAAGATGCAAACCCCTAAACTAGACAGCTCCTTAAGGGATGGCTGTCACTCTTCTGTGTGTAGAAACTACAATGAGCTCCTAGCACAAGGTTGATAAAGCAAAACAAAACAAGTATATGGAAAAGCCTGCTTAGTTGTTAGGTCTGGTCTCAAGATAGGGCCTGAGCTTGGTCCTATCTTATCTACCTCCAGGGTCTAAACTTCCTAGTCAGTCCCCTTAAGCCTAGGGCCCAGCTATGTCATAGTGGTTGACCAGTGTACCAAGGATGATGTAAGAGTAAAGAATAAAGGGTGTGTAGGGTTTGAGACAAACAGTATAGAGTGTAGGATATTGAGTTCTAATATAATGACAAGAGTAGTCAAGACGACAGTCTTATTACACTCAATGTTATGAAAGAACAAAAAGAACTCAATGGAGTTCTTCTGTGAATTGCTCTACCTATTTATATACAAATGCTATTTGTCTATGTGTATACTTAAGTAATATCCTGTAATCCTTCTAGAGGTTTCCATCATGTGACCTGTTATGTGACCCTTATCTTATCTTCTTCTTATCTCCTATTCTATTTTTAGCATACCTTGTCTAGTCCATCAGAGAAGAGTTCTCGTTCTTCCTATCTCTCTAGTCGTACAATTTTAGGTTCAGGCAGATTTATGACAGGGTTGGTATTACTCACCTATTGGTAATAGCCCTAAATGTTACCAAGTCCCCCCTTTCAATTGTTATTACTGCCCCGCATTTCAACAAACTCTTTGCTTTCTCCACTTCTTTGATGTTCATAGTGATCTAAGGGCTAGTCTCATTTAGCATCTTAATATCATCATCCTTGACCTTTTGCCCCACTACAAACTCAATAGCTTCTCTGATACAGTCAATCTTAGCCTTGTTCTTTGACTGGCTGCATTCTGCAGCCAGGACCTTTCTTTTGCCATGGAGCTTGGTATACCACTTCTTTACATTCTCACTCAACATCTTTTCTGTTCCCCAGGACTTGAAGTACATGTTCCTAACAATAATGTGGCAGGGCTTTAGATCATAGGGGGCAGCACTCTAGAGAGGGACTTCATCCAGCACATCTTCTACAAAGAAAGAGAAGTTGTCCTCGTTGGAGGACTCCTTGATTGCTTCATTGTTGCTGTCTACCACAGTGATTGTATTGGCAGAGGCAGACTTTGGTGGTGGGGATACTACTATTTTGGTCATTACTACTGTCATCATTGATCTGCGGGGCTTGTGGGCAGTTGGGGGGGATGTCTTCATAGAGCTGGTCTTGTACTTGCATATCTTAGTTTTATTGGAAAGAAGGTCTGTTAGCTTATAGCGGTAAGTTGCTACATTTTTACTGCTGACTTATATATCTTTAGACAGTATAGCCTTTGGTCTTATTTGTCTGCCAATTTATGGTTGTTTATCTTTAGATGGACTATTTTTAGCCCTTAAATCTATTACCAACACCTCAACCCTGTACAATATTTACCTGGGTCTGAGTTTTTTTCTGTAATCTGTCTATTCTGATAGTATCTTAATCACTAGGTATTGAGTTGATACCTAGTAGGTCATTATGACTCCTTGGTGGAGCAAGGTAATCCTGGCCTCACACCATGGAAGATTGATCCCTAATTAGCCCTTATTATCAATTTTGTCATCTTGTAGGTCCATTCAATTGGACTTAGACACTTTTAGTGGAGAAGGGTATTATTCCTGTTCCTTTAAGCCCTGGGCCCACAACAAGAAAGTGTCCTGGACAGGGCACTATCTTTTATTGTCCACCTTGATGGTATGGACAGTTACTTAGGTACCCTATTGCTCTTCCTCCTGGGGATATCTGATTGTTTTTGATCTCCTAACCTTCATTCTTGATCAATGAAAATATTCTTGGCAAATGCTTTCATAATAGTCAGTTTTGAGTCAATCCAAGAATTTCACCTCTAGTGACTCAATACCAATGCCCCCAACTGTCCCTATTAATCACTATGGTGACTCTAGAAACCAACAAAATAAAACTGCTGTTATACCAGACAATTAATTTTGGTAATATAAGTGACATTCAGAACCTAATAATTATAATAAACAGCTCTCAAGAGAGAATTGGCTCCCCAGACATAACCACTAAAAGTCCGGTCATGTACTCAAGAACCCTATCCAAATAGTGGAATAGTGGCTACAATCACCACTATTGGTACCTCATAACGCTTTCTGGATAGTCTCATATCATATCTATAAGATGGACTCCCCCCTAGAAGTGCTCTTGAGAGCGAACTCGACCTTAGAAGCATTTCCCTTGATAATGACATTATCAGATAACTGACCTCTGGTTTATAATAGGAACACTATTAGAGGACATGCATCAGTCCTAATTGGCAATCTAAATATAGAAGAACAAGACGAGAATACACTGAACATCATTGGGAAGGGATAGAAAGAAGAAAGACCTGAGAGATGTGAATAGGAAGCAGAAAAGAGAGTAGAAGAAGGTTTAGGAGAGGTATTAGGAGAGTAGGAAGCAGAAAGAAGTGATATTGATGACGAAGACATGCTCAAGAGCAGTTGGACCAATCTTTAAAAAACCTCTCAAGCACCCTAGAACTCTTAGAACAGGCTCAAGTTCGGCCGATGAGATAAAGAAAGTTGGTAGAAAATAGACAGGGAGTATGGAGAGTAGCTGTTGCATGATCGAATGTGGACTCGACTTATTCTACCTGTCTTTTTGAGTAATCTGGAGGATTTTTTTCTTATCTTGTTTGTTGCATTCTGGGCTTTGTAATACTAATATAATACTCTAGTAGCACGGAAAGGCACAAGAAGAAGAACCCCTATCTTTGCCCTTTGTTGTTCTAAAGCTGAAACTCAACTTGAGTAACTAAGAGCTCTCTTTCTCTCTTTCTTTTTATTAAAACTTCCCTCAAGGAATACCCGCTCTAAAGGAGGACTTGGGCATTTACTTGGACTAGGAGCTGAACTGCTCGCTATATGTTTTCGGAGTAAGTTGCCAACTATACAGTCAGTTGAGAGCAAGCTTGCACAAGGGCAACATGAGATCTAGGTAGGACTGCTGTATCAACAGTGAGCCAGCCCATTAGACTAGTACTTTAGACAGTAGTGCTACAATGTGAGAGGAATGCACACCTTTGAGATCCAACTGGTGAGAGTGCTCTTGAGTGGAAACTAAAAACATTTCTTTTATTCTAGTGTCTAATAACAAGCTTTTACTATTTTATGAGCCCCTCTCTTTTATATTTGATTACCTTCTTGTCATGAACCACCATTTTCCCCTAAGTCAATATTTATATTTCTTTTCTTTTCTTTTTCTTTTAATTAAGTAATACATTTGGATCAGTAAATAAGCACAAATAGTTGAACATGTATAAATAGTATACAACAATTAGCGAGGACTCTAACAAGTTCTCTTTATCAACTCTGACTTAGAGTCAGATTAAGGTTAAGGTTACTCAACTACAACTAAGATCCTTACACTCCCCAGTGCCTACTTGATTGCACACAATTGTGGAATGACTTGGAGATTTTGATTCTCTGACTCAACAGTACCTACTTTTGTAAGGACAGTAAAGCACATTTATATTTTTATCTAAAATCCTATTCCCCCCTACAAATCAAATCTAACACTATATATTTCCTTTACCAATCTCCATCACTGCATCATCCTATTCTATTATTCTATGCTAATGTATTCAGACATAGGCCTGTTTTAAACACTCTAATTTTCTCAAGGTAAGTGGGCTCTAGATAATAGGGGTGTAAAGAAAATTAGATTTGTTTTGTAGGGGGAAATGTGGTTTTAAATGTGAAATGAATGCACTTTACTTGTTATGAACCACTCAATTTCTCTAAAATAATATTTATTTTTCTTTTCTTTTATTTATCAGATGTGTGAGAACTTATTACCAAATCAGGAACAGTGACTCAATAGGGAAATGCAAGAGAAATATAACATGTAGAAATAAATATTTTGTATAAGTAGTGTAGAACAATTAGCAGAAACTCTAACAAGTTTTTTTTATTAACTCTGACTTAGAGTGTGATCCTAAGTTATCTCAACTGACAGTTACTATACTAGAACTCATTTCACTTCTAGGACACCGATCACCTCGATCCTTGTCCAACTTATTACTCTCTCAGTGTGTGATCAACTCAGATCACTTCTAACTTCCTTATAGCCGGACTACAGGCTTAAGTGGACTGACTGGGAAGTTTAGACTCTAAAGGTGAACAGTTAGGACTAAACTCAGATACTAGCCCAGACCAGACCTTACAATTGAGTAGGCTTAATAGTTTACTTATACACCTTTCATCATATCTACTTCGTTGTAAGGAATGGTCATCCAAGTAACTTAGATAGGTGGCTCCCAACTCTAAGTCAGAGTAGACAAAGAGAACTCGTTAAAGTCCCCACTAGATTTGAGTACACTACTTTCCCATGGTGATCATGTGACATATCATATGACTGATTATGTGACCTCCTATGTGACTTCTCTGATTATGTAAGTCTGTTCTAAAAATAGAAAGTAAAAATAGAAAACAAAAGAGTTCTTGTATCACAATTCATAATACTAGTCCATTGTAATCAGTCTACATAGAGAAATAGTAGTTGCTCTCTAAGAGGCTACTTAGAGTAGGGATCTTCTCTGTGAAGTGATAGTCTACCCTAGTATTAGGGCAGTAGTCAATAAGATAATAGGTACCTGGCTGGGTGAAGATCTTGTGCCCCAGCAGACATACAAGTAAGATAGAAGAAGAATATGACAAGTCTCTCAAGAAATACATTTTCTTTTTTTTTTTTTACAAAATATGCACTACATTGTCCAGAATATAATACCATGTCCCTGGACCAATATAACAACCTCATGAGCAGCATGCTCAACCAAAGGCGAGCTCTAGCCAAACTAAGGGCAAAATTAGAAGGGAGAGAAGGAAGGATGTGTAGACATTGTAGGAGGTTTAGGCATTTAGCTTGAATGTACAAAAATAGAAAGATGAAACAAGAGAAGGTGAAATCTCACAACTGGTTCAAGGTACTGAGAAATTGAGTGATGCAGTGCAAAGTAAGAGAAGTGAGGAGGCAAGAAGTAGTGGAAAAGAGAGTGAGGTGCTTCAAGTATAGGGAAGAAGGACACAAGAAGTGGGAGTGTCCAAAGGTAAAAAAAAAGAGAAAGAAAGAGGAAGCAGCACCACTGTAAGAAGTGTGGGAGAAGGTGAAGGAACATTGTGGAGCAAAAGAACTGCCCCCAAGAGGAGCAATGATGAGTATAGAGGGGTGGATAATGCAAAGAGAAGTAGTGACCTTTATAGAGTATAGGGGGTGCAACTACAAGGGAACAACAACTCAGGAGAACAGGGGACAGGGTTTCCTAGGTAAAGAACAGTTGTGCAACATATAGTATGGGGGTTGCAAGGAGGCATAGAATTGGAGAAAAGAAGAAGCAGAAAGTGGAAGGGCAGAAAGAGTAAAATGTAATACATGTGGTGAAAAAAATGCAGTTGTAGAAGGAAAGATAGAAAGGAATGAGAAAGGAGAGGTATTTTGTCTGCCCTATAGAACAGGAAAGAAAGTGCTATGGTGGAATTGGGGTGGAGAGTTAGAACAGTCAGTGCCTAGGGCCTAGAAGGAAAGGGCTAGAATCACTGATCCAGAGAGAGTGGCAGGAAGTGTCAATCATAAGGCAGTACAGAAGAGAGAAGCAAGAGATGTGAGGTGAACATTTAAGCCTCTAAGAGAAGTATGGATGTACATGGGAATAGAGAAGATAGATACCTATGAAGGGAGAACAGTGAAAGTATTGCTCAACAGTGGAGCAACTAGAATGTTTATGAGCAAAATTTTGGCTCAAAAAGGAGAATATAGGTTGATCAAGTTGGATCGACCTTTACAAGTGAGAAATGTGGATAACACCAGTAATAGTGGAGGTGCAATTACTCACAAAGTAGAAGTAAACATATTCTACAAGAGACATGTGGAGAGAGTTTGAATAGATGTTTGTGAACTAGAGAAGACAGATGTTATTTTGGACATACAATGGTTAGCTGCCCATAATCCAGAGATAGACTGGAAAAAGAGAAAAGTAAGAATGACAAGATGTCCAATCTTGTGTGGAAAATCAGTATAAATACAGAAAAGAGAGAAGAAAAAAGTTAGAGAGGATAAAAAGAAAATAATAAGGTAGACAGTAGACAAAAAAAAGGATTGGGGAAGAGAGAGAAAGAGATAAAAGTGGATCATAGGAAGCTGAAAAAAATGGTACCTAAGAGGTTCCACAAGTGGTTGAAGGTGTTTGGGAAAATAGAGTTAGAAAGAATGCCAGTTAGAAAGGTGTGGGATCATGCAATTGATCTCCAAAACAACTTCAGGGCAAGTAAAGCAAGAGTGTACCCCCTTTCAAGAAATGAAAAGGAGGAAGTACAGAAGTTTGTCAATGAACATTTGAAGAAGGAATACATTAAACCTTCTAAATCACCTCAGATATTGCCAGTGTTCTTTGTGGGTAAAAAGAATAGGGGAAAGCACATGGTTATGGACTATAGAAGGCTCAATAAGCAGACAATCAAGAACAACTACCCTCTGCCATTAATTACAGACTTAGTAGACTCTATGGGCAATAAAAGAGTGTTTACTAAAACGGACCTCTGGTGGGGTTACAATAATATGAGGATAAAGAAAGAGGATGAGTGGAAGGTGGCTTTCACTACTCATGTAGAGTCATATGAGCCAGTAGTGATGTTTCTTGGAATGACAAATTTGCCTGCCACATTCCAAGGCATGATGAATAAAATTCTAAGAGACATAATCAATGAAGGAAAGGTAGTGGCTTTTGTAGATGATGTGTTGATAGGAACAGAAACAGAGGAGGAACACAATGAGATTGTGGAAGAAGTATTGAGAAGATTAGAGGAGAATGACCTATATGTGAAACCAGAAAAATGTTCCTGGAAGGTACAGAAGGTGAATTTCTTGGGAGTAGTAATGGGTCAGAGGAAGATTGAAATGGAAGAGGATAAAGTGGCAGGAGTACTGAATTGGTCTATGCCAAAAACAGTAAGAGATGTTAGAAAATTCTTGGGTCTTGCAAATTATTACAGACAATTTGTAAAAGACTTTGTAAGGATTGCACAACCCTTGAATAATTTAATGAAGAAAGAGGAAAAATGGAATTGGGAAGCAGAGCAGTAAATGGTATTCAAGCAGCTAAAACAGATCTTCATGAGTAGACCCCCATTGGTAGCACCAGATCTAGACAAGGAATTGAGAGTTGAAGCAGATGCTTTTAACTTTGCAACAGGGGGTATGCTATCTATTAAATGCAAAGATAGCAAATGGAGACCAGTGGCTTATATCTCTAAATCATTAAATGAAACTGAACAAAATTATGAGATACATGACAAAGAAATGCTAGTTGTAATACACTGCCTGGAGGCATGAAGACACTTCCTGAAAGAATTTAGAAGTAAATTCAAATTTTGGACAGATCATAAAAATCTAAAGTGCTTTATGAGCAATCAGAAGCTTAATCATAGACAAGTGAGGTAGGCTTTGTATTTGTCAAGGTTTGACTTCATATTGAAATATATTACAGAAAGTAAGATAGGAAAGGCAGATAGGTTGAGTAGGAGGCCAGATTGGGAAATGGGAGTGAAAAGAGATAACAAAGAGCAAACATTAATAAAGAAGAAGTGGCTAGAAGCAAAGAGAATCAGAATAGCAGAAGTGATAATAGAAAGAGTGGACTTACTAGACAATATTATGAATCATGACACAAGAACTTTTCTTTTCTCTTTTCTTTTCTATTTTTAGAATGGACTTACATAATCAGGGAGGTCACATTGATGTCACATGACCACCATGGGAAGGTAGTACACAGACCAAGTAGAATAGATATAAATAGTGTACTCAAATCCAGTAGAGACTCTAATAAGTTCTCTTTGTCTACTCTAACTTAGAGTTGGGATCTGCCTACCTGAGTTACTTGGGTGACTGTTCCTTACAGACAAAGTAAGAAAGTGTGTAGCAAGAGATAATAAAGTAGTAAAAGCAGTGAAAGAAATGAAATATGCAGGTGTAAAAATATTGAGAGATGAAGAATGGTATTAGGAAGACAGTCTAATATTAAAGGAAGAGAAGGTGTACATACCTAAAGATGAGAAATTGAGGGCAGAGATGATCAGGCTATATCATAATATGCTTGTGGGAGGACATAGAGGACAATGGAAAACAGCAGAGTTGGTGACAAGAAACTTCTGGTGGCCAGGGGTTACTAGAGAAATAAAACAATATGTGGAGGGGTGTGATGCCTGCCAGCACAATAAGAATCGAACACAACCACTGGTAGGAAAGTTAATGCCAAACTCAATTCCAAAGAAAGCATGGATCCACATTAGTGCAGACTTCATTACAAAGTTGCTCTTAGCTCAAGGATATGACTCAATCTTAGTAGTAGTAGACAGATTTACAAAAATGGCACATTTTATACCTACTACAGAGAATGAGTGCAGAGGGTTTAGCACAACTATTTAGAAATAATATCTAGAAGCTATATGGGCTACCAGATAGTATAATTTCTGATAGGAGACCACAGTTTGTGGCAGGGATTATGAAGGAGTTGAATCATATGTTGGGGACCAACACCAAACTGTTGACTATGTTTCACCTACAAATAGACAGGCAAACTAAGAGGATGAATCAGGAGCTGGAACAATATCTTCAAATGTTTATTGATCATAACAAGAATAGTGGCCAGAATGGTTGGAAATGGCAGAGTTTGTATACAATAATAAGGTACATGCTGGAACTCAGGTGTCACCTTTTCAAGCAAGTCATGGATAAAACCCCAGAATGGGATTCAAGTTGAGGAAGAAAGAGAAGTATGAAGGAGCAGAAAGATTTGCAGAGAGAATGACAAATATGCAGAAAGAAGCTAAAGTGGTGCTACAGAAAGTACAAGAAGATATGAAGTGGTATGCAGATAGAGAGAGAGGAAAAGTGGAAGAATACAGAGTGGGTGACTTAGTGCTGCTCAACACTATGAACCTAAAATACCAAATAGCTGAAAGACATATAGAAAAATTCATAGTCTTTGTAGAACTTTACAAAGTAAAGGCAATTATTTCTAGTAATGCAATAGAATTAGAGTTGCCCAGTATGGTTAAAATACATCTAGTAATTAATGTTAGTAGAGTATGAAGGTACAAGTCACAAGTGGAAGAACAAAAAAAAGAAGTGCCACAACTAGTTTTAATCGAGGAAGAAGAGGAATGGGAGGTAGAGAAAATTATGAACAAAAAGAAGATATGAGGGAGAGGTAAGTACTTGGTATGATGGAAAGGATATACATGTTATAAAACAACAGATAAGCTAAACAATCCATGGCAGTGGTGTTATGAACTGCCAAATTCCTCTAAGTCATTATTTATTTTTCTTTTCTTTTTCTTTTCATTTAATTATGTAATCATGTTGAATCAGTAAACATGTACAAATAATTGGACTTGTATAAGTATTGCACACAATCTAGTAAGGACTTAATGAGTTCTCTTTATCTAACTTTGATAAAAAGGGAACTAAGGTTAAGGTTACCCAATCTTGACTTCAGTTCTTTTTTTTTTTTTAAATCATCAATTTATTATATGGAGCGTGTAGGCAGGCCGTGGCAGCACTATGTAAAGGTAGCTACACACCCCCAACACGTGTTGTAAGCGTGTCTCCCAAACCCCAACTGTAGTCAGTAGTCTAGGTAGAGAAGAAATTGTACACTAAAT
>Ga0153957_100308_pt1 | contig 25716 bp, 24 predicted proteins | sample TSFL041MetaG_FD_104745 | JGI IMG/M metagenome (GOLD analysis project Ga0153957, IMG submission 104745) | Attine ant fungus gardens microbial communities from Florida, USA - TSFL041 MetaG | ecosystem: Host-associated > Fungi > Mycelium > Unclassified | place: USA: Florida, Wekiwa Springs... | reverse complement strand
TGGACTCAAGTTAGGGTTAACGTTAAGCGCACACTCTTTATCAGAGTTGACAAAGAGAACTCGTTAGAGTTCCCGCTGGATTTGAGTACACTACTTATACCTATTCTACTTGGTCTGTGCACTTACTTTCCCACGGTGATCATGTGACTGATCATGTGACTTCCCATGTGACTTCCCTGATTATGTAAGTCCATTCTAAAAATAGAAAAGTAAAATAGAAACTTAAGAGAAAAGAAAAGTTCTCGTGTCATGATTCATGACAACAGGTATACTAACGAGCACCGCTCAGTTGTAAGGTCTGGTCTGAGCTAGTACCTGAGCTTGGTCCTAGCCTTTCACCTTTGGGGTCTAAACTTCCCAGTCAGTCCACTTAAGCCTGTGGCCTGGCTATGAGAAAGTTGGGTGTGATCTGAGTCACTTACACACTGAGAGAGTGATGAGAGTGAGTTTGCTCGGGACCGAGGAGGTCAGGAGCTAGTAGTGATAAACAAGTTCTAGTATAAGGATCTTAGTTGTGGTTGAGTAACCTTAACCTTAATCCCACTCTAAGTCAGAGTTGACAAAGAGAACTCGTTAGAGTTCTTGCTAATTGGCTCAGCTATTTATACACAAATATGTGTTTACAAGTATTTGCCTAACTATTTTATTCCATGCATCCCTTTTGAGTTATGATGTCCTGCACACACTTACTATTACATAATTATTAGAAAAGAAAAAGAAATAAAATAATCTACCGCCACAGATTGTCTAGCTTGCCTACTGTTTTATAACAGGGACGAGGACCCTTGAGAGGGGGGTGGTGTCATGAACCGCTGAATTCTTCTAACTCAATATTTGATTTTCTTTTCCTTTTCTTTTATTTAATTATGTAATATTATCAGATTAGTAAACAAGGACAAATAGTTGAACATATATAAGTAGTATACAACAAACTAGCAAAGACTCTAACAAGTTCTCTTTGTCAACTCTGACTTAGAGTGCGAGTGAGGTTAGGGTTACTCAACCACAACTTCAATTGTTATAGCCAATTAGTGTTCAGTACTGATCAACTGATATCTCAATGAGTTCTGATCACTTTGACACATTTTGGGCATTGTTTGAAAGATCTTCTTAAGGGCTTTTAGATACACCTTAGACTGTGGGAATCATGCAAGTATTCATGGAGATATGGCCAAATGAAGTTTGTGAGAATTAGAGTTTTTGTTATTTGGTGTACACTACTTATACAAGTTCAATTATTTGTCCTTATTTACTGATGTGAAATATATTACTAATTAAAAGGGAAAAAAAGAAAAACAAAATAAATATTGACTTAGAGAGAAAAGGTGATTTATAACAAAGTAGTTTAGATATTACCCAAGTAGTAAACAACTAATTTATTAATTACTTAAAGTATGAAGTAGCTGTACAAAGTAAATAAGTGTTTGCATACTAAAACAGATGACAATGTATCTCAGATATTATCCAAGTGGTAGACAACTAAGAGAACTATATATGTAATATATGTAAAAGGTAAGTCATACAAAATAAGACAGTCTCATACCAAACAACACTTAACCCCAATACTAGACTATCTCAATATAAAGGTAATCTTTTATTCCTATGTGTTAATTGATTTTAATAAATTTTGTTGAGAGCCAAAATAATATTTGAAAGGGAAACAATAACCAAAAAACTAACGTTTTTTTACAAGTACTCAGTTCATATTCTAATTTTTTTATACTATAAATAATCTTATTATCTTGAGTTTAGCCTGTCTGACATAATCACACAGACCCATAGACCTAGTAGATCCCAACCCATGTCTCTAGTAGTTCCACTGTTAAATTTGAACCTACCAGTTCAAATTCAACTAACAACAAAAAAAAATAACCTAATAGGAGTTAAACCCATGACCTTAGGAAAACTAGCCCATATACTATTAGACCATCATCCTGGCTTTCTGTCTCAGGGTAAGCACCCAACCCAGTTGGAGGTCTTATCAGGTTCCAGAGCACCTGTCACTTCATCACCTACTACACCAGCTAATCTAACAAATTACTTGACATGAAACCTTATGACCCAATTTGACAGTTGCTTGTGGTGTCATGGACTAAATCTTTCTTTGGTAGTTAACAAATTGTCATCACTGAAACTAAGCTATTACCCAAACTCTGCTGGCTGGCTACTATAGGACAGTAAGTAACACATACTCTTGATTCATAAGAATGGGAAAATCTAGGGTATCAGCTTAGAGATTTGTTCAATGTCCTTATCACCACGGCCAGATAGGCACTGTCAACCAGATATTTAAGAATTTGAAATCTCATACGATTGTGAACTCACAACAATGATGTCATGGCCTTTTGGAAGGGTCTTGGCAATGCGAATGGCTTCCCAGATCGCGTGTGCAGATTCCAGTGCTAATCGAAATAAGATGGGGAATTGGAACAAGTTATAAAGTCAACTCACCAGGTATAATACCCTCCTTCTGTATCAGTATCCTGAAGCCATGTAGGGCTTGTTCGTCTGTAGATACTACATATTCTGCACGACCTGTGTCTTTAAGCCAAGCATGCTCAGGCCCAACACAAGGACAATCAAGGCCCGCACTAATAGAATGAGTTCTGAAAATCTGACCATCTTTATCCTGTAAAATGTACGTCTGGGTACCATGTAGAACACCACATTGTCCCACCGCAAGGGTTGCACTGTGCTTCATGCCATCAATACCTGTTATCTGGATCAGCTCAACAGGAGGATGAGCGAACTTGGCGTAGTTGCCTAACCCTCTCCTCCGGCCTCTACCCCAACAAGACGGACATTCTTCTCCGAGATAAACTCGAAGAAGCTACCAATGGCATTGCTACCACCACCAACACATGCGACAACGACATCTGGGAGTTTTCCCCGCGCTTCATGAAGTTGTTGTTTGATCTCTTCACTTATGACTTTCTGGAAATCACGGACAATGGTTGGAAATGGGTGCGGTCCAATGGTTGAGCCAACTAGGTAGTATGTTGTTGCAAGGTTTTTCACAAAATCACGGAGTACTTCATTGACCGCATCTTTCAATGTGCAGGAGCCTGAATAGACGGGTACAACCTATATTATTCAGTGTGAGTCAGGCTGGAAAAATCGCGCAGATGCTCACTTTTCCTCCGAGTGTTTGTATACCGAGAACATTCAGTGGTTGCCGACGGACGTCTTCTGCGCCCATGTATACTATACACTCCATGCCGAACTTTGCACATACAGCGGCGGTTGCGAGACCGTGCTGCCCAGCTCCAGTTTCAGCAATTATGCGGCTCTTCCCTAATCTGCGGGCCAGAAGGACCTAAAAGCGCTTTGAGTCTTTCTTCGAGTCTGATCTTATGACGAACCTGCCCGAGAGCATTGTTGATTTTGTGTGACCCTGTGTGATTCCTCAATGAACATTTTAGTTCCAAATGAAACAGGGATCAGAGACGCCCGTACAGGTCTTCACGCTTGAGCCAAATGTTGGCACCACCAACATCCTCTGTAAGATTCTTAGCAAGGTAGAGATCGGATGGTCTATTAATGTAATCAAAGTGACTACGGAATTCCTTCCAAAATTCGGGATCGGCCAACGCTGATTCATGCATCGCTTCTAGCTTTACCAGACAATCCATGAGCGGCTCCGGAACATATTGACCCCCATATTTTCCGAAACGCGAGGGCAGACCAGGAGTCTTAATTGATCCAATGACTTGATTTTGACTTGTGGCCCGTAATGTCGCAGGAAGTAGAGAACGACGGCGGAGTGGTTCACCTCTTCCAGAAATCTGTCGGCAACATCTTTCGACTCTGTCTGCAATTTCTCCACGAGGTGAGTCGTCAATAATCTGGACGAGCCTGCTACCAAGGATTACCCCATCTGCTCCAGCTTTTACAGCATAATTAAAGTGAGATCGAGTTGCTACTCCAAAGCCTACGGCAAGCGGTAAATGCGTGAAATAACGGATGCGCGACAGAATAACTGGAAGCTCAGCGTTGAGTTCTCTTCTCTCTGAAGATCCTGTAGTTCCCATCTGTTCATACGAATTATATGAGCATGAGCTCGTTGAAGGTGAGATAGAGAGATGATGCCTTGGAAATTACATAGATGAAAGTATCAGCGATTGAGCATAAATATTTTATGCGTTCGAGTGTTGTCGAAGGTGCTATCAATGGTATATATGAAAGTCTAAGGTAGGGTCAGTATGAATAGACGACAACTGGCAGAAATTACGAACTGCATGTTGGCACATTTCTTTCGAAATCCGACGGCCTCCTCAGGTGGAAGATCAACCACGATGAAACCATTGGCTCCTGAGGTGGCAGCATCGTGAATAGCTTTATCCTCTCCATAGGCCAGGAGGGGATTATAGTAGCCTACGTGGACATTGAAACTCTTCATATAAAAGAGCAAAATTCATACTGCACCCATGAGCAGAACAGGGACAACGAGACCTTTGTCCCGAGCAGCCCTCAGATGAGCTAGAACAGTTGAATACTCAGTTCCATTTTTGAGAGAAATCTAAAGAGGTATGAGCGGGTGGCGGTAGAGCATTTTTAGCACTGACTGCGTTTGTTTTTTGTATTATAGGTCCATCTGCAACGGGATCTGAGAAGGGCACGCCGAGTTCAATTACATCGGCGCCTCCAGATTGCATTGCTAGCAGGACAGACAAAGTGTCGTCTTTGGTGGGATAACCAGCAGTGACAAAAGCTATGAAAACGGCAGAACCCTAATAGTTGCAGGATGAAGCTCAAGTCAAGTAATAAGAAAACGAACTTCCCTTGGCCTTCTTGTCTTCAAATGCTTTCTTGAGGGCTTCCATGAAAAAGCGGGTGAACATATCTTCCTTATATTTGACCCCTTTAAAAGATATTCTTAGAGGTTTGATGAAAACTGTCATCGATGAAACTCATTCCTATAAGGTTATTGTACCTGTCAGATAAGACTCTAGATACAATTAGCTACTTCTATCTCAGATAATAATATACCTCAGTTCCTGTGAGTGCTGAACTGAGGTTTCTAGGTTCTACTATGTGGCACAAAATGTGTTTAGTAGAACAAAAATACTCATCAGAAATAATGAGTAACATGTTTGGAGACGAAGTCCCTGAATATAAGTCAAGATTCATATGGTTCTATATTCTTCCTGACATAGACCTGGGTGTGCAACTTGACTTGGAGGACGAAAGGGTGGCACTACCTCGAAGTGGGCGAAACGACCATAGGGACTGTAAGCACTGTAAGGCTCTTTCTGTTACGATCTTGAACTCAGTGATAGAATTTCAAGATATATTGAACCAGGTCGAGATTAAAGAACATACACTGCAAGGGCATATCACATATACATATACAAACACGTGTCATATAGGAGACGGTCGTGTCGAAACCGTTACACTTTCCCGGGTGTTGTATCAGAGTAACTCTAGTTTTTTTTTTCATTTTGACATCCGTGCCGTCTACATCTCTCGATTCATATTTCGTGGCAACGAATGCATGGAGTTCCGGCAGTCTCCATTGCACCGCAAAATTTGGTACTTAGGTCAGTACACCTAGGCTCCAGTCACTTTGTCTGGATCCTGATATCTATTGCGGAATGACATCATTGTCATGGAGATGTCATGGAAACACTATTTCTTGGAGTGATATTTACTTATATAATGGAGAATGTAGGTAGAACTAAGTCTTTCCTCATTCCCTTGAGCGAATATTTTATTGTGCTGCGTCATTTTCTCAGCATTTGAATATGTCCTACCCTCGTGCAGTCGTGGCGCCCATACCATTCATGTTCCATTGTCCTCGGTCCTCGACTAACCATTACATCAACGTAATGAAATATGACAACCTTTATATCATCTTTCCTCATCGTGATACCAATGATATATGTACTTTCTAATATAAGAACGGGTAGTTACTTTTCCCTCTCTCAGTCGTTACCTTGATAGATGTTTCCTGAGACTTAGTGACAAAGTGACATAGAACCTGAGTTGGTTTGTCAGGTGCCAAACTTGAGCGTTTGATGATTAGTAACATGGATATGCCAAACCGAAACATGATTCGAGCTTCTATCGCATCACAGACCAATAATTGAGGTGATGTTCCTAATCCAGTCGCCTCTGAGAATCATAGAACTGTATGATATGAACTTAGAAGATTGCCCTGTGTGACAGCCACTCCGGGTTGAGTCAGCCTCCTTGAGTTCTGGCATAAGAGAGAATTTCAGGGAAGACAAGGAGAATTCCCCGTATATTTCCCCATTCATTGAGAATGACATTGGGAGTTGCAATCGTGACAGGCGCTTCAAGAGGCATTGGACAAGCGATCGCTCGCCGCCTTTCGAAAGACGGTTTCGACATCGCCCTTACCGACTTGTCTTCCCAAATGCCAGCGTTGGACGCACTGCATCGGGAAATCTCGACCAGTGGGAGACGTGCGTATATACACACAGCAGATGTATCTCAAGGGAGCGAAGTAAAGAAAATAGTCAACGACACGATTCAAATTCTGGGTGGTTTACATGTGGTGAGGCTTCAAACCTTCAGCATTCCATGACATGAGGTTAACATCTTACAGATGGTGGCGAACGCAGGAATCATACGCCCTACCCGGTCAGACGTTTGTAATAACCTCTCGTATATCTCTCTCTATGGGAACTCACAAAATGTAGTGGGAACTGTCGATGACTGGGATCAAGTCATGTCTATCAATGCTCGCGGTATCTATCTCTGCTATAAATATGCTGCTGAGGCAATGATTGCTCGAGGAAGGGGTGGAAGAATTATTGGTGCCGCCTCCGTGGCATCAAAACAAGGTATGTTGAACGTGCTTGATAACATTAGTGGAGTTTCCAAAAACTTGGCAGGCGTGGGTTTTGCTCCATCATACTCAGCCTCGAAGTTCGCTGTCAGGGGCCTCACCCAGAGTGCCGGTAGGCACTTATCTGTGAATAATGACAGGATGTGATATTATCATTTTTGAATTACACAGCTCAAGAACTCGGGAAGCACGGTATCACTGTCAACGCTTATGCACCCGGTACGTCATCCTCAATCGGTTTCGCCCGCAAACATTGACTCTCCGTGGTATATCAGGTCCAATTGAAACCCCTATGCGTAAGTGAGCACCGAACAAGATTGATCGTCACATTGAATAGGGTATAGTACAAACATTTGGTTTGAATTTGGACGAGCAGGAAAAATTCCTCGATCGCGTAAGATTCGTGTAAGATTTGTGTCTAGGTAGGGGCTCACGCATTCATACTGTTTTAGGAAGCTGAAAAGACAGTTATGGGAAGAATCGGAAAACCCGAAGAAGTTGCTCACCTTGTATCGTACTTGGCATCTAAAGATTCCTCTTTCACCACGGGGCAAACAGTAAGTGAATTTCAGTCTTTTCCGCTCTATCTTGACAGATATATGACGATTAGATATCTGTCAACGGCGGCCAGTTTTTTGATTAATGGTTCACTGAGAACACTTCTAAGACCAGGGTTAAGTGCCATACATGGATAAAGGATACACTGTGAATCCGTAGTGAGCGAAATTGTAGCACTCCTATGTCATTTAATATTATTCTCCTCTCCACAGACAGTGTCACTTAGCATGCAGAAATGGATGATCTGTTCATCTTTTTGTTTGCCTCGTGAACATTGAGGATAATCCTGTTTGTCAGAACGCACTAGAACCCAATGGGACACTTCAGAGTTGTCTGATAATAGATTATAGGTTGACAGGAAATGCAACCTACGTTGGCATCTGACCACACAAGAAGGCACGTCATATGGGTTGACATAATGCAGCTTGCTCAGGGTCACAACAGGGGCTGCAAGTTGGAGGTGCTACACATTTCAGCCTCTGTATGTTTAGGCAACAACTTTGAGATTGTCTGAATGGGACGCGTATCACAATTACCATCTCAGGGGTCATGGCCGGTCTAAAGAAAGAAGAGAACTTGCATTCTCTACTCTTTCTGGGCTGTATTTAACCTATTCTACATAAAGGCCTGTATGAACTTTGGTATTAAGCAGATCAAAAGGTTTCTTTGAAATTGCCGAGAAAAAATCAGTATTTGGACCTGTAGACTCTTGCTACTAGCAATGAGGGATGGAAAGTAGCTCCTTTATTAGTTGCTCAGTAATTACTGATCAGCGGTCAAAATCCACAAGTAATGTCCACTTCATGGTCATTCCAGTATATCTTTTCCTGAGTCATTGTGAACCTTTCTTGAGATCACTTCAATCACTTATAGACTCGTTTTATTTATTCAATAGATGGATGGTCTTTCTTAGGTCTTTCTTATTCTACTTGTTGAATATATAAATTTAATTGTAGGCTGATTTTCCACTTATCATAATAGAATAGAGTTAGGCCAGTATTCAGAGCATTTCCTGATGTGGTATGAAAGATATATGACTGGAATAAAAGAAGAAAACGGAAATAATGACAATACGTGCACAGTCCAGTCCTCAGCTTGAGCCTATTTCTTTTCACTGTGTCTCCGTAGCCAATGATCGTTTATCTCAGTTGTATTGAAAATCTCTGAATCAATGCAATGCTGCATTGCCTTTATTACTAGCCAAAATTTAATAGTGAAAGATAATAGGACCTTGAGAGTCAAGAGAAAACACGTCGAGTACTAGGATATGAAAGAGCAAGTCTAGGTATGATAAATAAGAACTAGAAAGCAGAGCGCACAGGCTTTTCCTCAACTATACTTGAGCCTGATTTATGTTGGTCGTGCTCCCGGATGATTTTCTCGTTGTCATTCGTGGATTTGGCGATAGGACTGGTTTCTCGCTTTGATTCAGCGTAGTCGTACGCGAATTCACCCATCTCCGCATCATCGATACCCAGAATTTCAGCTTCCTCAGAAGCACGAAGACGAAGACAGGGGATCAAATGCATGGCCCAAAGAATGATACTCTATTTTACAGATGATTAGATTGTCTCGATGAGGAAAACTGACATACCGTCATGACGAATGAATAAGCTATGCCAGCACAAGATTCTGCAACCTGGTATCCAAGTTGCACCCAGTTATGGTCAAGCCAACCTCCGGGAATCACAGTCATACCGTCTGCTCCAGCAACACTTGCCTGGGCAAAGAAGGCAGTGAGGGTATTACCGACTACACCGCCGACAGCGTGAGATGCAAATATCTAGATGATCGGTAATAAGTTGTCGCTAAAACAGGATAGGTAAAACACTCACGTCGAGAGTGTCGTCGTAGCCGAAGATAAATTTGAGCTGCGTTGCAAAATTACAAATGGTTCCAGCAAGGATACCAAAGAGGACGGCAGCGGCTAGTCAATTATAAGATACCAAACTATACCCATATACCAAGGCAAAGGGCTTACGAGAACCGACGAAACCCGAGGCAGGGGTGATGGCTACCAAGCCTGCGATAGCCCCAGTACAAAAACCGATTGCAGACCACTTCCTCTCAATGCGATAATCCTAAGATGACGTCTATCTATCTGAAGGTTCAATCTGGTTAAAATGGACCTACCCAGAGCATCCAGGTCAACCCGCCACAAGAAGCAGCGAGGTTAGTAACGACGCAAGCTTGAATAGCTCTGAGATTCGCAGCAAGGGCGGAACCACCATTGAAGCCGAACCAACCGAACCAGAGGAAAACGGTGCCAATCACAACATATGTGGTATTGTGAGGCTTATACGTCAGATGCTCAACGCCACAGTCACGGCGTTTTCCCAAGTAGACGGTAATGGCGAGAGCAGCAGTTCCAGAGACAATATGAACAGGGGTACCTCCGGCAAAATCGAGACCACCCAATATAAATGACCAACCATTGGGATTCCATGTCCAACATGCGACAGGATCATATACAAGAGTTGACCAAATAAACATGAAAACAAGGAGAGGGCCAAGACGTCCACGCTCCGCAGTCGCACCAACGGCGAGGACAGCGCTGTTGTTCGTTGAGATGTCCAATCAACAATGTATATGATCAAATACATACGTGATAGCAGCGAACATAGACTGGTAGATTGCGAACATCAGACCGGGGATGCGTGGGCTACCAATAGATGGTTGACCAAGAATGCCTTTAAGACAAAAGTATCCTATTGCTCATACATGAGAGGGTTGATCTTTCCTGAAAAACATTGACATACGGAGGGTGCCAATGTAGCGGCTCGCGTCGTCGGAAAAGGCAAGTGAGTATCCCCAGAAGAACCACTTGTATTAAATTTTGAGTATTCATAATGGATAGCTGAAAGGAGAGGACCAGCACTTACTTGGAACGAAACTACTCCTGTACCAAGTATACTGGTGAAAATCATTGACAAGGCGTTTTTCCTACGCAGCAAGCCAGAATAGAAGAATCCAACACCAGGAATCATGATCCACACAAGAGCAGTGGATGTTAATACCCATACAATATCACCCAAGCCATAAGTGATGAGCTGCCCAGTGCTGGAGTCCGTATAAACGAGCTGCTGGGCTAAGAAAAAGTTATTCCATGGCGAGGACATGAAATTATTTTCTAATTACACGTGTCGAATGTGACGTTGACCATGTCAACTAGAAAGGAGTGAAAAACTGGAAGGGCTAGGTGGTCGAAATTTTGAATACTCTCATGTCAGCTCTATATACCATTCAATATTGTATGTCCCTGATTTTCTACCACCATATAGGTGCCGTCTAGACACAACATATCCTGCTGATTAAGCAATTGGTCCTTGCTATCGTCCAATAAGCATGTCCTCACATCAGACCTCTTATCAGTGCCGTGCGAGTTCCTAGTCAGAAATTGATAACGATTTTGTTTTTTGCGGTAAGCCAGAAAAGAATCGGGGGTCTAGCTTTCCTACCTTCAGATTCATGCCAGTCAGGCTCGTATTTGTCCTTTTGATCATGATTATGTTGAGTCGTCAAGAGCTCATTAGGCTGAGAACTTGAGAGGGAGACTAGTGTTTTCAACGTAATCTTCATCAACGCCGCGCAGTCTTATCAAGGGCTATCAGCCGTTATTTTATCGGAATCAACTTGCACTGAAAGAGGAAATCCTGATTGTTACCATCATTGTCCTCCGTGTCCTCCGGTAATACATCTATTCCCGATTCATGCATTGAAACGCGTCCCAATCATAAGTGGGAGTTCGAGATCAGTTACTGTTCCTAGAAATTGGCTGCTTCGTTTAACGAGTGATGCCAACGAAGGAACATCACGAACGAAATGACCATGAGAATGTATAAGGATCGACAAATGTGCATTTTGATCGAGATGCGATATACCTCTATCAGACCCTTTGTTATCAAAGCAGGATTTTGGGTTGCCAGAAATAGAGTGAAGGATATAGATAAGAAATCAAAATCATCCAGTTCGTGTGACTTGTCAATTCCCGAGGAACACAACCTCGTTTTTTGAAAGAGATTGTTTACTTTGCTGGGCCCTAAGATCCACAAGACGTTGCTGAAACAGGCAAGTTGACGATTATGCTCTGCAGTTATGAGCAGCCTTAATCAGGTCGTTGTAGGTCGGGTTTCCACCAAAGTTTCCCGGGGCCCGTCCGAATGAGAGCAGATAATGAGACTATATAAGATAACAGATAAGCAATGCGCACTGCAGACGATAGTCTCTTCTCCTGATCAAAAATATGAGCCTCGTGCCGTGCGAGCCTGCATAGTGCACATGACATGTTTCTATCGTCCCAAATCTCTCCCTTGAGTGAACGGTCTTACCATTATGCGATTAACCCAACACCTCTAGTTGCTGAGAGGATAATATATATATTTATTTATTTGTCTTCTCCTCCAACACCGTGTGAAATTTGAATCCCAGGTGACCACGTTCAGGGGGGAGTACACAGAGATTGTTTCGACCGACGTACAAGGTCACGTCAGGCACTCCTTGAACTCGAACCACCATGTGGTCCAGTTTTTCCCACAGCTCTGTGGGGGGAGAAATGGCTAAGTACTGCACAGAGAGCCCCGAGCTCTCACATTCGCTTCCCTTCATCAAGTCGACCTCGCCTCGTCGCAACCGCCGATCGACCAGACTAGCTTAACACCTAGCTATGTGTCATAAAAACTGTCAACTTGCCTGCTAGCACCCTACCCGCCGCCCGCCCTGCCACTAACCTCACCCTCAAACCATGTTGTTCTGCCACCAGCAACATCCAGTTGCTTTCTACCTCTGACACAACTGCCTCCAGTACCAACTTCTAACTATCAACCCCCAACCTCCACCGACCATAGAATTGCGATGCACCGATAGCAAAACCCAGTCAATGTACCGATAATCGAGCTTGGGGAACTCGTGGGACTGGGAAGAGATATCTCATGGGGGAGAAGTGACTGTAGAAATACAGCGCTATCACGCCTGTACCGAGTTTCCGTGGCTCGCTGGCGTGGGGGAAGAACCTGTCTGATTGGATGGGAGACCTGGAAACTGATATCTTCATGCCGTTTTCTTTTTATTTCCTTTGCTTTTCACCAGTCATCACTGCCATTCATGACAATGTCATGCTCCTTCGAACATACCGCTACCCTACCTATCCACTACCAAACTCCACCCACCCCTTCCTCCCTTGGCTGCATGCCTCCTGTAGACACATCCTAGACGTTGGGTCCTATTCTAGGCCCTCCGCGTCTTAGCACTAGTTTGCTTGTTGCGGAACATAAATGCTGAATCCAAAAATAATAATAATACAAGGTCACATGCTTAAGTTTTCAAATTTTGACGTGTCGGTGTTGCTCATCATGGCCAGTCCTCTGGCCCGTCAAGCTTTGCACTTAACCTGCAACAGAAGTATTGCCTCAGGCTCAACAAGGAAAATAAACACGACCGCTTGCAGTAAATTGTCCCCAAATTGTGGCTTTTTCAGGATTAACATTTTGTCGATCAGCACAGGATTCATGGTTTAGTAGACTTTTCAGGAGAAAATTAGATACAGAAAAACAGCAGCCAAAAGCACCAGAAAAGGCCAAAATTGATCCGGTGAACCAGGATAGACTACCGCTGTCGAAAGTGTCGGAGGGCGCAGAGGCCCGGTCGAAGCATGTCCAGGATGTTGCCGTCAAATCTGCTCCTCGACTTGGGTTCCAACCTGCGCCAAAGGAATTTACATTAGCAGCTACTGACCCACGGAAAAGAACTAGGAGAATACCTGTGTGTGCGCGAAATGCAGACCATAAAGTCCAGCTTTTCAACAAGAATGTCGAATTCATGAAACCGCGGCTCGGTCACAAGCCGGATATTCGTCATCCTCCTATCAGAAAATCAACCTGGATCCGTACCTTGGCCCTTTGTCAGACCGAAGAGCAACTGAGGAAGGTCATGCAGATGATCCCTCTCTGGAGAGACATGGGTCTCAACTTTGACAGTACTTTCTCTCATGCCTTCATAAGTACGTCTCCAAACGCTGATTTCTCTCACTTTGCTGATCTTCCTCTATCAGGGCGATGCCTATACCTTGATAAACCAGAATATGCCTTGGAATTATTTGGCGATTTTGGAAAATACAACGTGCCTCTCACAGTGGATGGTGCTCGCGAAATGCTCAGTGCGACATACAACAAACAATCGATTGGGTTTATCATCACTATAACGCGCCTTTTCAATGTCTACAAACTCGGGCATGTCAAAAATGATTACCCATGCTGCGCAATGGTCATCGCTGCGTGTCTCAAGAGTAAGCGAAAGGATGCAATGACCCTCGCCGATTCTCTCCTTCCCCACCTCAAGAACATGGTGGAGGCATCAGTCTTACCAAAAATGCAGGAGACAAGTCGGAAGTTGTCACTTCCGTAGGGTACTTCCGAAAGGATGGAGACGAATTCCTGGATATATAGATGACTTAGGGCATCTAATTTTATGGTGATGAACCTACATTAGAAGTTAGAAGCAGTATACAGGAATTTCATTCTGCATTTGATGTTATGGGGAAGTTCCTGTGATCTTGTCTTCAAAATAAAGTTAGACTTGAGCACAAGTCTTGACTGATAGCTCTTCACACATTGGGACTGTTTATCCATCAAATAATTCCTCAACACTCCTGGATTGCTGTCAGTCTCATCATTGTTTTGAAATCCTGAATCCTGTGTTAGGAGTTAATGGTCAAATGTATACTGGCTTGAAGCTGGGGTCTACTGTACAGAATAACTAATTAGTTCCACATGACCTATGAGGCATTGTGAACTTCAAGCTGCAACCTCATTACACAACAATATAATTCCAAAGAAATATATCACTAATACTACTTCATCTAAGCTTTAGAATGACACCCTACTCATGGCTTTTGGAATTTGGTTCACAATAAATTAAACAAAGTAGTCACTCATTGGGACAGTTTTTTGACCCATCCATTAAATACCTATATTAATACTTGGTATGATCTTCTTTGGCCTCAATAACTGCTTGTACCCTTCTGAGAATACTTTCTATAAGCCTCTATTTCTGGTGGAGTTGCATTCTACTCCTTTGCCACTCTGTCCCACAATTCATATACCTTTAGGTGCGATTGGATATCTTGAGTACCTTCTTCAGCTCCACTCAGAGATGTTCTAAGAGTATATGTTATTCTAAGAGCAAAGCACACTTATCCTAAGTATAAGAGTATGTTCTACCCTTGAAGGTATACTAAAAGAAAGGTAGAGTCAGGGGTAGACTTTGTTCCCAGCTGTCTTTACATGAATCACAGGGAGTATCACAGGGACTGTGATTTAATTTTAACCATGATTATGTAATTATGACTGAACTGGTGTAGTGAGCGTATTGACCACACAAAAAGAAACTTTTAGAAACTTTTTTGGATGGTTGTTGGATGGTGATATTTTCCAAAAAAGAAAGGAGTTAGTTGTCTTTGAGCTCAAGGTGAGTACTTATGGATGCCCAATTCCACAGTCTCTAACTAGGTCTAGCTAAACTATCAAATATTTCAATAGATTGCACCTCGCTCACAGCGATGGTTGCTACTCAAACGCAGCCTGTCACTGTCAAGTTATCTTTCAGGTCGTTACTCTCCTTTCCTTATCGGCTCTGCCACCCTCCCCCTGCCATTGGGAAGGTCCGTTCTTTCAGTGTGACTCCCCTTTTTGATGTCTGTCTCGACGATGTACTCAACCGGAGACATCTTCCACCTCTCGGTCTGAAGGACTTTGAGGAATGGTTATTGTATGTTGAATTGTGCCCGGAGAATCTGTACGCCCTCCGAAAAATATGCCATTAGATGCTCATTAAATCGACCCTCAGTTATTTCATTCTATGGCTCCGAGATTATCGTATCCGCTACGCTGCATGGCAAAAGCAATGCAATTCCCCTGATGATGCTGCTTTCGCTTCCACGACTGCATCTCGTCTCAACATGTTTTATTCTCGCGCCAAACAAACCTTTTTCGCTCCCAGAGCCAATTATGAACTCAACCTACCCCTTTCGACTCTCGCCTTTCTTTATGATCAAGATGACCATCCGGACCCCACAATTTTATGTGATGCCGAGAAGGAAATTCGGCGGATGCTGGAGCAGAGTCTCCGACGATTCATACAGAGTCAAATGACCAACGTTGGCAACCGTCGTGCTCTCTGTGGCATCATCGCCGGCATTGTTGCTGTCACGTTTGGGTTCATACCTCCCATAGCGGCAAATTTCCTGGAAAGGAATTCACGTTGGCTAAGGTTGACTGCACTTCCTGGGATGATAATTGGTTTGACGATCCTTCTCTCTGCCCTTCATGGAGTCTGTCTTGCTGTATACATATTTGGGGATGTGAGGCAGCTCCGCAAATTCGAACTTACGAGACCCCCTGCGGCAGTCAAGACCAAGAATACTAACCAGAACTTCGTTTCAAAACCCATCCCGACCCTGCGTCACCCTCAGAAAGCTTTTGCATACGACAAACCGAGGTGTTCATCGTCTGTCGGATTTGCCACAGGTTTCGCTGACGCTGTGAACTCCTCTGAAAATCTAGCAACGTTCTCGGGAATGATAGAGATGAACCCCATTGAAGGACCTTCAACATGCCCCATTCTCTCTGAATACTGTTCCAATCCAGAAAATGATGCTGAATGGCTGCATCAACGACAGTTATATTGGGAAGGAAAACGTGAAAGTGAATCAGCTGGGATTCCTTCTGCTTCGTATGCGCCAACAGCTACCTTTATAGCCCCCTTCTGTTCACCTTCGACAACTGATATATCGGGATACTGGGATAGCGAAGAGATGCACTTGATGAATGCCTACTCGTACCGACTTCGTGCGATGGAAGACGTGGAGAAACTCAAATACGATGCAGCTCGCCGGCAACCCATCGCTGACTTTGATTTTGATGGCCTACCACCCATTCCAGCCAAGTTGTCAGGAGACTTCGACCACGTTGATCATCGAGATGAAGACGAAGGCCAAGATGAGCCCCAGTCCTATCTGGATGACAAACGGCCGCACAGATGGGAATGGCTCTTGGTAATCATCAGTCGTATTCAGGCACAATGCAGCTACAAGAAATGGGACGTCAATCATACCAGTGCATTAGGGCCAGCCTTGTCGGGAGGTGCACTTAGCTCGAAAACACTTACTCAAGAACGCTTATCTCATGCTGTTTCCTCGTCCAATGTCACTTCGTTGTCGACAAATGAGTCTAATGTGTCAAGGAAAGTTAGGAAACGTTTTCGAATTGTGAACGCAGTTCCCGCGTTTGCTGTCCCAATTACACGAGTGCTAGACCCTGTCATCATACGTGGCCAGTGGGAAATCGTCATTCGAAGTGCCGGATTTGCCCTGTTGATTTCATGGGCTGTCTGTGGTCCATTGCTTGCTATTCCTGCCTGATCACTGTTTCTCCATTTGGGTAGCTTCCGAGCTCCAAAGGTTTTCCCGTTCGACCAAGATATAGCTATAATTCACCAACCCAGCGGTTTACTTTTTAGATTCAGTTCTGGAATTGAATTATATTCTCATCGGAATTTCTTTCGATCGTCCGTGTCCTTAGTATCCAGATGTTGTAGTCATAAAATCGTAGTTTATGAATGTCATGAGAAAATATGAGACTTGGTCGGTCTCAATAACATGCCTACATCAGAGTAAAGATCATACAATGTTTGGAGAAATGGTCTACCGATGCAGCGTCAATGGGAGGTTGATGCTCAATTGTATCATATCAATATCAATCTAGTGTATGTGTAGTTGTTATTCTCTGCCCCTAACTTGGTGGGTCAAAAATCGGACTATGGAGAGGTTCTGAGTTGGAAAGAGGTTCCAAGATTTAAATGAATTCGCAACTACAATATAAAAATTGATTTATCCTTTGGGGATTCATGATATTTCTAGTGGCTACTAGGAGGGCATTCAAAATAGTAATCAAGAACCTTCTCAACACTACTAGACCAAGGCTCTCCAATATTCCAGCCCACCAATGAGGAATTTGGCGTTGAGCTTCGTCATAAGCTGTCATTTTTATTTTTCTGCGGTTGTGGTTGTAGGTACTTGATACGAAGTTCTAGATGCTAAGAACGAGGAGTCAATGCAAATGGTGCAGATGAAGTGTAGCTCTTCTCTTCCAACTCCAGCTCTTGGTATTCCTGAGCTAACTCGCAAGGCATACAACAGAAAGAAGTGAGGCAGTCACTGCATTGACCACCTTTGATCTTGTATCTTCTTCGAACATTACCACGTTGCATACACTAACATCACCGTCCAAATAGAATCAAGCTCAACATTCACAAGGTTTGACTCACCTGAAGGATCCAGCTCACGCCACACCAGCCAACGAGCGTGTACATTATACAGTCACAAGAGCAACAACCTCCTCCACTTTCTGGGTCCGGAGTGCCCTTAGTGCTCATGTGGTCGTAACGACGTTTGTTTTTAGCATAGATGACGCAAGGACAGCAACAGGCACATAAACCTAGATTTCGAAGGTGTCAATGTACTGAGGCTCGTACGAAGTGGGTTGTGATTTATAGCATCAAAAAACTTACAGGTTCCTGAGCAATCATAAAGACTGTTGCTCCAGTCTCTGCCATCCTCATCCATGGGCATATTCTTCACGTTGAGGTTTCCACCGGTTAGTCCCATGCTTGGTCTGGCTCGAGGTTGCTCATTGTTAGCGTTCTAGAGAGAATCGTGTGATGAGCACACCTAGGCATCAGTGAGAGAGAGAAAAGAAATAACAGACAAGTGACATTGTGGTTGTGGGGTGAGGAAATGATATTGAAGTTCTCAATGGACGGTGTCTTACCGTTCTTCCAGGTCTGACTTGATACCACTGGCATATATAAAGCCTGAACAACAAATCGTGATACCAGTATTCATTGGTGTCAGATCTAAGATCTAAGAAAAAGGTAGTTGAGTCAGAAGAACCTGTTGATGGGTCATCATTCTATTGGATCAATCACGGATTTATACAAAGTCTTTCTGATAGTGATGATCTTCAACTCAAGTGGAAGTAGATACTATGATGTCTGCGAGGAAAGAGAGATAGAAGAAACAACGAGACAATGATTTTATGTTGGATAACTTTCTCGTAGGAGGCACCTAAATGTCTAGATTGTGATTAAAATATGTGGTGTGCGGCGTGGTGCTATGTCTCCTTGTTTGACCCAATAACCTACTCATCTTGGCTAATTTCCTATTCCATAAGCATTCGAAACAACTGTTCTTCCTTATTTGTCTTCTTATTCGAACATCATGGAGTGAATGATCGCAGAATGGATGATGGACAGATACCATGTAACACGATCCCTGGTCACACACCCAAATCAGACTTCTTTTCGCCCGGTTGCTGAATAGAGGTGATACCGTTCCATTGATGTGTGGTAAATACTGCTCCTGAACTGTAAAATGATCAAACAGGGGTAGTCTACATCAATGGGCGATTTCAAAAACGTGTGGGCGGTCCTGCAACAGAGTGCCCAGCTTGATGTGTCGGTATTAATGAGATTCAACTCTAACTTCAACAGTAAATTGTGTCCTTTATCCTGTCGAAACCACCCAAGAAGATGCCTCACTTATATAATGTTGCTGCAACTGTAGGCCATCTGTTTCACCTCAAACACAATCGATGGCTGTGTGAAACCCTCGAGGTGACCAGAATCACCATCATGATGCCCTTTGTTATCAACTCTGGATGATGAAAACTCCAACAACATCAGGCGGCATCTATGTAGGAAGACAAAATATGATGAATCTTTCAGGGGGTTCGGGTTCCTATATCTTTTTACGAAACAACCGACCAAGGTCATTCCAGAATATTTTATCAGTAAGTCGATGCCACAATGCCGACATCGCGAACGACTTGTCAAGAAACAACAGGGTACTCGATCAATAATTCCGGAATCTCAGTTCAACTGACAGTCAAGCTGCGAACGCATCCGGATGTATAGGTAGAATAAATCGATCGAAACATTGTAAGGTAACGAGATAGAGTTGACAGTGGGCATGACATTCGTCTATCGAGCCTCCGGTCGTGGCTCTGTTACATAACCATAAGTAGGCGTGTTTCAGTTGGTAATCAGACGACTCACGACTCCACTGGACATTCAGAATGAGATTATCATAACCTCTTCCATGCACCTTCTCCATTGCCCTTTGTGCATCAGCCTTATCATCGAAACTGACAAATGCAAAGCCCTTTCCAACACCAGTCTCGCGATCTCTACCCACATACACACGCACAACATGTCCAAAGTTACTAAAGAGCTCACGCAAATCGCTCTCGCCGGTGTCTTCTGAGATATTTGTAACACGCAATGTTGGTAGATCATCGCGAGACCCGGGTCCCCGCATTGATTCACCCGCCCCGCGGGCGCCTGCCCGCATGGATGGGGGAACATATTTATTACTCGTCGTGGGCAGAGGTGCGGGAGTTGTGTCTGGACGGGTTCTGAAGTCATCATCTGGGCTGCCAAGGTCGGTGTCCGGAGTTAGACTGAGCAATTTGTCCTTGTGGTCACACTTCGCTGTGAAGTGCTGTCCCTTGCATATACGACAAACGACCTTGCCTCCACCTTTTTTGATCTTATGAGCTTCCTCTTGCTGATGCTCCTGTTCTGGTTGCTAGAGTCAGAAATCCATAAGTTCAGAGGTGTTTGCAAATTGAGAGCAGATGTCACAGACCTTGTTTCCTGCGCTCAGCTTCAAGATGATATTTTCACCGACGGTGGTCGTAGCGCGGTCGGGTCCTGGCTTATTACCCCGTTCTTGACCAAATTTGGCCCACTTTTGTCGCTCCGCAACGGCATGCTCAACTACAGATTTCTGGAGTGTTCGTCTTATGCGACGGATGATCTAAAGAAGTAAGGCAACGTTTGACCCATTTAGCACTAAGCCAAAGCCCTCGCAAATGACACACCTTTATTCGTTTGCCCTCTTCGTTCTCTGTATACTCTATTGTAGTTCGGATTCCATTTTCATCGACATGTTCTTCAATCTGAGGGACATCCTTTTTATCTATGTCACGAATCCCGGTTTATCAATCGATCTTGTGGTGAAGGTCGAGATGCATACGTACCAAGGTCGTCGACATCATCTGCCCAGGATGTCTTCTGAGATTTTCTGTATGTTTCTGTTCAACCTTCGGAGTCCTAGAATATGACAGACGACATACGCATACGACGAGGCCATGATGGAGGGAAAACGATCAGGCGTATTTGTCTGTGCTTGTTCCCATTGATATCACAAATTTGGGTTAAGTTTGCAATGCGTCGATGCAATTTTAATGCACAAGCGGCTTCCCGTAGAAAATCTAAGATTGTGGTGCAAAACTTTTTCTATGGTCTGAGGAAATCAAATGTGATTCCCGTAGCAATAATCCCTAGATGTGACATCACTATATCACGCACTCATTTTGCGTGGCAATGCAACACGTTGAAACAAGCCATGAATTCACCTCTCTCTCTCTCTCTCTACTAGGGAGTAAATTTTTTCTTGTCAATATGTCTTATGATGAAATACTTCATCTACAACTTCACTCAGATTGTTTGATAGGAGCAATTGAAAGACAAATATAATTCAGACTCCCACTGTCTTTGGCTTGCATTATCCTGGGGGAAAACTTCATTGCCCTCTGGGAGTTCATGATAGAGGAGAAAAGCCTATATTCTCCATTCCACAGTAGATGCCATCAAGAAAAATTCCAGGAATAGTATGTAGCCTTGATCCATCTATCCATAAAAGGTTATCTAGGAGAGACTCCCAAACTCGCGGCATGGAGCATTGCCGTAGGCTGCCTTCGGGAAGTCATCCAGTGTTGCCGTATATCAAGAGCCACTCTTTCCGTTACTCACTATTAAGGTATGTTGTACCTGTACCATAGCTTCCATGAAGCAGAGATCATCTAAAAGTCTAGCAAACTAAATGGCTGATCAAGGAATGCAGAATAATGAACCCTTCACATTACCAATCAATGTGGATGCCAATGTCACCCCCGATGCACCCTTACATTCCCAGCCCACTATTGGTCTCATTGGAATGGGTGCTATGGGCTATATGTACGCAAAGCTCTTGAGCCAAGCTGGTTGGAAGAAGTCTGCATTTTCGTTGTGTCAATCAGCACTGACCTCATGCTGACCTGCCTGTGAATACCTAGGATCTTGGTTTGTGACCTGCCGAAAAAGTATGAGAAACTCAAGATTGACTTTTCCAGTATGCTTTTATCTTTGCTCTCTGGTTTTAAATCTACCATGCTATCCGTCAACAGACACACCAGGAGTCTATCCTCAGAAGGATGGATATGCAGTTTCTAGGTCATCTGACTATATCATCTACTCCGTAGAAGCGGAATTCATTGAACGCGTCGTTGCGCAATATGGCCCATGTGAGTGTTGGAGCAGATGAGGCCTCAAGTGGCAACTCACTTCAATGTTAGCTACGAAAGTGAATGCAATCGTCGCTGGCCAGACATCTGTCAAGGCCCCTGAGAAAGCGGCCTTTGAGGCGCACCTCCCAAAAGACGTCCACATTCTCTCTTGTCATTCGTTACATGGGCCAAGTGTGAGCCCTATTGGGCAACCTCTCGTATGATGTACCCCTCTGTGTCTGGCCCAGGAACTAATTGATTTACCCAGGTTCTCATTCAACATAGGGCCAGTAAAGATGCCCTCACTCTCGTGAAGAATATCCTGTGCCCATTTCGTTCTCGCTTTGTTTACCTTAGTTTTGATGAACACGATTCTGTAACAGCCAATACTCAGGCAGTTACTCATGTTGCCTTCCTCAGGTGAAATATCCGTGACACCTCCCAGTACACTGATCATGATTGACGCTAGATTATTTTTCCATTCGGCTCCGTCCTGTGATCAGTATGGGTACTGCTTGGGCTTCCGCAGAAGCATATCCATGGGAACAGGGCCTCTACGTTGGTGGAATTGAGACTGCAAAAGTCAACCTCACGCTTCGCATCTATTCGAACGCTTGGCATGTCTATGCAGGTCTCGCAATCTTGAATCCCAGCGCCCGTACTCAAATCCATCAATATGCTCAAAGTGCCTCAGAGCTGTTCAAATTAATGTTGAGTAGCGGTAGTGGCTCATTGGAAGATAAAGTAAAATTCAAAGAGCGCGTTCAATGGGCTAGACGGACTGTGTTTGGGCGAAGAGGAACGATTACAGAAAAAGATGACCGGGATAACGGTTCAACGACCTCGGATCCCTCAAGATCCCCTTATCTGACAGAGCGGAAACCAATTCTACTTTCAACGTCTATTCTTGACAAATTTAGCTTGGGCAAACGCCAAAGTTCCGATACCGCAGTTCCAGAATCCTCCACTGATGTCTCAGATTCTTTCACACTTGTGGCACCATCCAATTATCGCCCAAACTCTCATCTTTCTCTATTAGCTATGGTGGATTGTTGGGCACATCTTGGAATCAATCCATACATACACCTTGATCTTGCGGCTACACCTATATTTCGACTTTTCCTGGGCGTAGCGGAACACTTGTTCCAGTCACTTACACTGCTAGAGAGTGCTCTACATTCGGCGATTTATGATCATTGGCACAGAGCAGACGATCTGGAGTTCGTCATTGCTGCGAGAGGATGGAGTCAGTGTGTTCGTTTCGGCAAATTCGAAGATTACAAGAGGAGATTTGAGGAAACGAGACAATTCCTTCAGCCGCGGTTCGAGGAGGCTGGGAAACTTGGCAGTGAGATGATTAAGGCTGTCATGGAGACTGAAGTTATCAGAGAAGAAGAGGAAAGAAGACGCTTGGGGCTTTGAGCGATTGTAAGATAACAATGACCATTATACAATATTATGTATGGTTTTCTCCTTCTATATGATCATCGTTTCCATCAAATCGTGAATCTTTGTGGCAAATGCGGTATCGCGTTTTGGGCGGTTATGGTTCACCGAGTCAGGAAGTCGATGACACGAGTCATTGACAACTGACCACTGGTGTTGCGACATTACATTATTATAAAAACTGGTTTTTATTCGATAGATATGGAAGCCTCCATAGATACCCACTTATTGTTGACGGACTAAGTTCATAAACCAATCGCATCCGAAACCTAGGAGCTCCGAAGAGCTCTTGTGCACATTTCGAGCCAGCTATATTTCTCAGAGAGGAAATGCATATCGCAGAAATTCCTCTCCTTCAGAACACATCTACATGGCACTCCATTCTCAAAGATACATGAGACATGAATATCTACTTTATTCAAACGACCACTGGTCAAAGTGACAATAACAGAATCATAAGTCAGAACATGAAACTTTGCAACTACGCTACTTAAACAAACCAACTAACCTACGTGTTCAAGTGAGAGAAGACTGAAGAAAGAGGTATCGCATAGTGGTGACAAATCAAATTCTAATGAATAACGATCACAAGACCTTGAGGGAACCAAAGAGGGGCGATCGGGAACAGAGAACAAGAATCATGGAATACAACGGTGCCGTGCAAAACGAAATTGTAGATTGACCAGAGGAAGCACCAAAGTATTGAGCCGACAAGGTCGAAGGGTGAGATAAGTATGTTGTCTCGCAGTGTCTTGATTGTGAGGATAGTTATTGACATAGAATGATGGTCATGACAATATAAAAATGCCAAAACAAATGAGCAAGAGTGGGTCTTCAAAAATGAAGCAAAAAACCAGGTAGAGAAGGTCGTAGTAGATTTCGGGGGAAACATTTCAAAAAGTATCACCCTTGCCAACCACTGCCTTCACCTTCTTCGGCAGCCCAAAGTCGAGCTTCCTGGGCGTAATCAGCACTTCTCTCTCTGTTCCCTCACTCCGTCGCTGAAGTCCGTTTTCATCATCGCTATCTCCGATAACAACCGTTGTCTTCCGAAGGCTCCGTCTCAAACCCTTTGAGGCATTCGCACCAACTCTTGATTCCTCTTTTGCACATACGGAATGTTTTCCTTTCGGTGCGTTCGGAAAGAGGATGGTAGGTCTACAAGTTATGTCAGGCGAATAATCTGGGTGCTCAATAGGGAGGAGAGATGTGGGAGGAGGCGAAAGGGGCCGGTTTTCCTTGTGGTTATAAAGCGGATTCTGATACTCGCGACGCACACCACGACTGAAAGATAAACAGAAGTCAAATTGAGTCGTATTTACATGAAAGGAGAAAAGCTCACAAAACATATGTCACAGTGGGTTTCTCATAATGGGTGGTATCAGGTGTCCGAGGACTCACACTATCCACATGTGGGCACTCGCTTTCTTCACCGGGAGAAGGCGAGCCCGGAGCCACATAGAAAGGGTTATCGGGTGAATCTGATACGATTGGGAATTCCGGCAGCTTGAAGTCTTTTCGTGGACCTGTCCGTTTCCTCGGTGTCTTGGGTGGTGATACGGGCTGCATTACAGGAGGCACAGCAGTCACAGAAGGCTCTGGAACACTAACAGGTGAAGTCGCCAAAGGCTGCAGTTGAGACTTGCGATGGGATGGCGGAGGAGACGTCAACCCAGTACTAGCCTCTGAATGTGACTGCTTCATAGGTTTGCGATACAACAACGGAGCAGCAGCAGCAGACAAAAGGCTAACAACGTCAGCCCCTTCCTCTTGGTCAATATCCGAGAAGTATTCCTGATCATGATCCTTCCGATTTTGTGTCCCTGATTTTGGTCCTGCTAGCCAAAACGCTTCTTCGTCGTCACCCTTTGAGAGACTTCGTCTCCGCTTTTTACGCGACTGTTGAAATTGGGCATCTTCCTCATCTGTACTTGAGAGCACTGAATCTTGGTTTCCCAAGTCATCGCTTTCAGAGTCACAATCACTGCGTGAACGTCCTCTCTTGCATCGCTTATATGTCCTTGGTGGAGTAGGTAACGAAGCCGTGGAGGCCGAGCGCTTCAGGACACCTGGGTTGGCAAGGGAAACATTTCCTGGAGATATCTCCATTTCAGATTCACAGTTTTGAGGGCGATTCAAGTCTAGAAAGAAGCAGACGGTGGGAAAGGTAGTTGTGGTTGAAAAGGAAGAAGATTAATTGTCTAGAACCGAACAAAGAGACAAACACAGCCAAAATAGAATAATATTTGCCTGTATTTGTATGAAGTTTACTAAATGTCAAGTCATTTGTCACGTCGTCTAAGTCACGTAGTAACATCACATATGTCACACTGCGTCGCCATAACTCTGGGCGGGTCCATGTGATTATGTCAGACAGGCTAAACTCGAAATAGTAAAATTATTTATCTGAATAACATAGAGGCATGCCCTGGAGGTCCTTGTATGACCAATTGCATGACACTTCATACATTGGCTTGGAGCCTTATGTCAGATTACTGAGTTTGGGCCTCAACAATTTTA
>Ga0153957_100300_pt1 | contig 26331 bp, 24 predicted proteins | sample TSFL041MetaG_FD_104745 | JGI IMG/M metagenome (GOLD analysis project Ga0153957, IMG submission 104745) | Attine ant fungus gardens microbial communities from Florida, USA - TSFL041 MetaG | ecosystem: Host-associated > Fungi > Mycelium > Unclassified | place: USA: Florida, Wekiwa Springs... | reverse complement strand
TTTCAAATTGATATCACTTTTCAGGGTCTCAGTTCGGCAGCCGTTTTTTGGGAGGGACAACCTGCCACCTATCATTCCGTGACATGATATCTGACGATCACAAGGTCATCACATATGTGATGAAACAAATCAGATAACATCCAGAACCAAGTTCACCCTCATCATGTCCCACTGGGCTGCACCAGAGACTCTACGGAACTTCAAATTTCAAAGAATCCTGCATGAAGATCCTTTGGCCCATATCATCATTTTTCTTGGCTCTCTCCCTGATCTTGAAGGAAACGATGGCGAACTCCAGGCAATAGTCCGCTTGGAAAAAACTGCTTTCGATCCTGTTCAGATACCCAGCATTTTTAACACGCTTACTGGAATTGAGAAAGTAAGGCTCGAGCAAAGCACGGACATAGTAAGCAATCCATTTTTACAAACGCGATTTCAAGTAATCGTAGGATCTACGTGACACCAGTATACTTGGATGTCCGGCTGGTTAGGTCCTGGTCGAGAACAAGACCTGAAGATCAATATAATATGCCCTGCAACAGATGTGCACATCAGGAAGGTCAGATCTGGAACTTTTTCCGATAAGCCCTCGTCCAACTGGCAAAAATGCAGTACACAAAACAGGAACAGTTGATTGTACGTGAAACTCCAGAACTCTATGATAAACTTGTCAAGCCATACATCGACTCATTCCCTCCCTCGAGAACCCAATGGTAAACAACAATTAAGCTCTAGCCGATAAGTATTTTAAGTATTGACTTCGTAAAAGGGCGGAGAACATACTTGAAGGTCGTTCAGAGCAAGAAAAAGTTCTGATCTCGAGCCCCGATTTCATGATCCTCCCGGACATGAAATGGGATCTCAAGACCATATCTTCTCTCTATCTCGTAGCGATCACCCAGGATCGGAGCATCCGTAGCCTTCGTGATATTAGAAACAGTCATCTTCCCCTCCTAAAAAACATCCGTAGCGAAGCCGAACGGATCGTACATCGGAAATGGGGCCTCGGAAAAGGCTCGCTTCGTATGTTCGTCCACTATCAGCCAAGTTACTGTGCGTTCTCTATGTGTCCACTATCATTCATATGTACTTACGATGGTTCCCTAGATCACTTCCATGTGCATATTGTTAATGTGAATTATAATGGACTACTGGGAATGAGCGTCGGTCAAGCACATCTACTTGATGATATAATATCTCTAGTATGTACAAGTTCATTCTGCATGGTTCTTACTCATCCTGCGCAGCTTGAGCTATCGGCAGACGAAGGCATCTTTCAGAAAATGACATTGACATATGGTTTGGGAGATCAACATGGATTGTATGAGGCATTGAAAGCGGCTTCGACATGAATGGTACTGCTTGCGAAATATGGTTTAGCTAAGACAAGAAAGATAAGAAATTTTGAAGTAAAAGTGTATAGTAACCGTCCGTGAATGATAATCAAACTGGCACTTGAGCAGCAAGTAGATCTAGAAATCCAAATGCCATAGGAGGTCATACAAAGAAATTATGGGTCCTGTATCGTCCATGTCAAATTCTTATCATTGGCTGTATATTCAGTCTGCTAGTAGACTCCAATGTAACAACATGGTTTAGTTATGTTTACCTTACTGCCTACCGGTCGGTGACCATACTGGATTGTCAACCTGTACATTGCCTACACCCCCTTCATATACGCTATCAAGCGTCAACTCCAAGTCTGGCGCAATCGTCACATTCGGGGTCATCACCCATAAAGCAACTGCCACGGTATTAGTTCCGCGGTAGTTTAGGATACCTTCTTGGACGGGGAATTTGGATTGAGGTCTGCACAGCAGTGTCAATCCTCAATCAATGGAGGTTGTTCCAGTTACTTGACTCCGATAAAAACTCACCCAAGATTACCAACTCGTTTACCCATCATCCATCCATTCACGAATAAATAAGCACGATATGGTTGTCCCAACTGTTCCCCAAATGTGAAAGACATCATAGCATCTATACCGCGAGGGATATTAAGATCAAACGTGGTCACGAAGAACCCTACTCCAGCCTGTCGATTAGGCAAGCCCAGAGTCAAGTCACGTTCTGACCAATCTCTGGTAGAGAATCCAGGTAGATGCCAGCCTTTTCGTTCACCAAATAATCCGCCTTCATTGAGAACGCCTAGGAAGATAAGTGTTATCTATAGTGAAGAAACGAGTATGATTGGCTACACACCTCGAGTCTTGTCAGGGAAACTGATTTAGTAAGCATCAGATGATCTATGCATACAATACTCTTGGAAGCTCACTCTTTGTAGCCACCGATTTTTCCTTGAACCTTCCAGTCTCCAAATTGATTACCGGCTATGCTGAAGCCACGAATGCCACGAGGACTCTTGATAGTATCCGGAGTCGCTGTGATGAAACCTTGAACATTTTGGCTGTTTCAAGATAGGTAACTTACAACCAGACTCAGCAAGACCCATGTTGTCCTACTTAACTATGAGATTCTGAGCTTAAAATCAAGGACAGAATACATACCTGAACTACAGTGACGACATTAGGTCCACGTCTCAATGCACTGGTGGGAATAGTGAACTCTTGATCGACCTCTTGTATGCTATTGCGATTGTTGGTAGAGCTTTTCGAGCAGACGTTGGTAGTGCGAGAGCTGCAGAAAAAGTTTTACCCACTTGCCGAAAGATGTTGCCAAAAAATTGTTATTCAACCATACACTGGCAGCGAAGGCTGACGTTCACTGAATCAACTATGTTTCTTACATCCAGTAGTTGAAGACACACCTTCACCTCCGTTAATCGATAGATTCAGGCTTCTTTCTTGCCCACTAGAGTTGAAATGACCTCTCCAAAGCACGATATTTTCACAGCTTTCATTCGGCATTATCATCAGCGATCCCGAATTCTTAACAAAAGGTGTACATACAAACCATAGTCACAACCATAAAGAATCCTTCCATCTCCGTATGCAGGTTTGACGGGAATATTTGTTGTTGTCTTGTTCGCTAACATCCAATCTACATCACTAAACGTAACGTCTGTCACCTCAGGCAAGCTGTCCTTGAACCTCCACCCAGTAAGCTTCGGAACTACTATACCAGTCACATCGCTGTGCAGGGATAGTTGACCGACTAGTGAACCATCAATTGCAGAGGGCAGCATTCCCTGGGCATTAGTAGAAACTGGAATTCCATTCCATGTCACCATTGCAACGGTCCTGGGTCCGATGACAGTCAATCTGACTCCCTCTTTCAGGTCACCAATCAATGCAAGGGTCTTGCCTGTTGAGTCCAGAGAGGCACTGCGGACAAGGCGGGGCCCACCGACAAGGACGGTCTCATTTGTGCCAATGCCCCAGAAATTGCGTAGTGGATCATCGACAGATCCAGGAATAACAGGCGCCCAGAACGTAGCTGCGGTCGTCGAATCGGCATACAGAATAAGCTGAGTGTCTGAATCATAAATCGTGACGAAGTCTTGAAGACCTGCAAGGATGGTAATTGTGGTGAAATTGCCACCATCATGAACCTGAATCTGCGAGGAGGAAGGCTGAGCAAGGTTTGTAGGTGTGCCTGTGAGCTTGATGGAGGCCTCATGTTGCTGCATGGAATTTCCGTGCAGGAAAAGCACATCACGCCCATCAATGATACCAGCGAAAAGGATGGAAGCTGTGGAATAAGAAATTTCGGAGGCTGAGCCGAATATATAATCTGTGACTATGACCTTGGATTCACGTCCTCCAAGGGTGATCGCGCTAGCGACGGTAGGTATTTCGATGGTGCCAGCATTCGTGGTAACGTTCATCTTGAAAGTTATGGTATTACTAAAGAAAGTCAATGGGTTATGACATGCAAAAGGATGTGGTAATACTACTCGCGTAGAGGTTGAATCTCCTTGTCTGGCAATGAAGAACTGGGTTCCAGTGTCAAAATTCTTCAAGAGCGTGATAAAAGCATCATTATTGGTAGAGACAGAAAGTCCGGTGGACGAGTCTGCAACCCAATCTGTTTTGTAGAAATCTCGAGAGCTTCTTAGGAAGAGACCTTGACGCTTGAGCTCATCGTACTTGGTCGTCAGGTCACGCGATTCTGCGATCTGTGACAAGGGATAAGAATGTTAGACAGTCAGAAGGCTGCTGATACTCACAGATGCACCATAATCATAGGACGTGTAGACTCCGGGAAAAGGGATGCCACCCCAGGATGTGCCACTGACCATCGATAAAGAATCAACACCGAGTGATAAACGAGCAACGAGTTGTTAGCCACGCACCCATAAAGCATGTAATAGTTGATCAACTTTGCATTGCTTGCCCATAAATTTAGATTAAAGACAGACTGGAAATCTGGCCCGGTCAACTGTCTGCAAGGTCCGTATCCTGCGAGTGACGTGAGTCAAGCTGATTACAAAGGACCGGAACTTCCGTACCAGGTGCTGTTGGCCCCCATGCATCGAAGGAACCACCCTGGAATTCTGCAAAGAGGCATGAGTTAAATGTTGAGGAAGCAGGCTGCATTTCTACCTGGGATATACCATGGTTGAGATGGATTGACATCGGCATGATATTGATGAAAATTTGTGGGAACTCCCCTCCAAACGGTCGGATTTGAACAATCGAAACCTTGAGGATAAGAATCGAGTCTATCATTCAGTTTGGCAAATAAGTATGCAGAATCAACAAGTGATTCATACCCGTATAGGTCTACCGCACCCTGAAACGCACCCTATTAAATTATGAACTCAAGAAACATAGATACTCACAGTCCCGTTGACGAAATTCCTCCCTTGACCTGGATCGTTATACGTTAAGGGTACTATGATGGGAGAATCATGATATGTTGCTTCCAATTCCGCGAAATATTCAGCATGTGTAGCAGGGTTCTGGGAGTACTCATTGTCAATCTGGATCGCTGGATGTATATTAATTTATACGAGGAATGAAGATAAGCAGACTGGACATACCGATAACTGGTCCACCGTTCGATATCTGATTCGGAGCGGTCACATCGATGAAACCCTGGATATAGTCTTGCCATGCGGCCTTCCAATCCGTCGCGTTTGTACGGAGAGAGCCAGCAACTTCTGTGGTCGCCCAGTGAGCAATCCCTCCAGCCGTGGTTTCAGCATTGATGTACTTGATGCCATCAGAACAACTATAAGTCACAGGCTCAGAAACACTTACAGGACCTGTAATGTTTCCTGAGCTGAATTTTATGGGACTATGATCTACACACTTACCTGGACGCAAAACAACCCAGACGCCGGCTTCTCTTGCCGCGTCGTATAGAGGTTGGAGGGCACGGGATCCATTGAAATCCACAACACCAGGAGCAGGATTAGTGAGACCCATGTGAACGTATACACTGACGCTATTCAGCCCTGCCGCTTTGACTTTTTGGAGAATATCTGGCCAAAGTGACGGAACAGGAAGTCGGAAAGTATGAAATTCACCGGAGCTGATGCATGCTCTGAGAACACCAAGTCCCTAAAATGGCGATGACTTACTAGAGGAATATTCTCTGCCCTTTAAGAAAGAGACTATAGTTGTCAAACTGAACGTCAGGAGTTCTGGCATTCATGGCGCGCTGAATTTTTGACGACCTCGCATGGACCGTGGAGGACACCGAAAAGGACATTAACACAAGCAGAATTGTTGCCAAACATGTCCCCGTCCGCAGCCAATTGGACCCTTGGTTTCCTTTCATCTCAGAGTCTGTGGTATGCAATGCGGGGTATGTACAAGGATACTGATCCTGTCTTTGACAATCAGGTTGCTTCTTGAGTGAATTCCAGGACTGCGTATTTGTAGGCAGAGGTGGGAAGACCGAGTAATTCTCCAATGAGGCCCCATGACTGGACTTTTTCATGATAGAAGCAAGCGAAGAGGGTAAATTGATATCGCAATTGTCACGTCCCCTTAGCTTACGGTCCGCCAGTATGCCAAAAGTTCTGACTCGCCGATCGAAATCTCAATCAAGAGGGCATACTGAACACCAGTGAGATATACCTTGAGTAATCGAAGAACAATAAGAGAGATGAAACTATTCAAACGGCATGACAATACGGGCAAGGAACCGAGAGCCGCCTTATTACCTTCTCGCCTGCCTCGAGTCCCACTTGTGGGAACAAGAAATGATCCCTTGTCCTGCTTCTCAGGGCTTCTCACAGACGACGGAGCATGTGGAGCCTGTCTATGTATACAAACCAGTATTACACTCCTGTAAGTAAAAAACGAAAACCAATAGCTACGGTACAACAATAAAACAGTGATCTATTACCATTGTTTTAGAACGACATCCCAGAATTTCTGCAATAGTGTTAATGTCACAGAGAAATGAAAAGTAAGAAGTACATACTTTTTCTCAGGACGAAAAGAACTGTGTGGGGACTCCTCTTTGGCATAGAAGAAGGCACTCTGAGGCGTGTCCAAGTACACACTGTTTCCTCGGCTGAGCTGTGGAGGAGTAACTCCATAGCCTTCAAGATCATTGGGACCCATACTGGGAATACGAGTTCCCAAGTGAAACATGTTGGTGTTGTTGGTCGTATTGCCCTGTTCCTCCGTACCTCGACCTCGAAGTTCACGACGTGTATTAAGGCTATAATTGAGGCCGGCATGAGTGAACAAAGTAAAGGGGAAAATCTATCCGAATCTTACGTTGCCAGTAGGGAAATTGCGTATACTGAGGCATAATCAGCGATATTCTATCAAATGCTAAGAGATTACTTGCGTTTACTAAGAATGAAGTAAAATGCAACGAAGAAAAGATTGGCAGAGGGTTCGATGTTGTACTACGGTAATAATAAGCCAAGCCATTTATATCGCAATTTTTCTTGACTTACAAGGATGACAGTAAGCATGCTGATAGTACTAAAAGATTTGAAGGCATAAGACGAGAGAGCTTGGCTAAGCAAGATTTACCACTGGAAACTCACCTTGTCAAGGCACCCGTATTAATCGCATAACGACACAACATGTTTACGAGGGAATCAGAACTAAAGAGAGGTTCTGGATTAGAGCTGGAGCTGTGATTGGAAGCTGAAGGCAACACACGTCCGGTATCCTGTTCGTAACTTGTTCAGGAAAAAGCATAATGTTACGGCGGTCACGATATCAGTAAGGACACCTGTTCCAAGTGAGACTGTTCCAAGGATCTGAGGGAGAATGAGATGGAAGACTCAGTAATCAAGAGATTGACATACCTGGATTCTTTGCGCGGTGAAGATACTTGGTAGCGCGAAACTACGGAGAACCATGAATGTCGATGCCAATGATCTAGCCAATACAGTACGAACGCTTGAACAGAATATGCTTCAGAAGAGTAAGTGCAGATCTATATCAGCCAAAAACACATCAGGCTCATGCTCAGACACATACTGATGGCCAAACAGAGTTGTGCAAAGGACAAGAAGATCTATAAGATAAGTTTCAACATCATCCCAGCAGATTCGTAAGCCATCGACAGCGCGTACAATCAATCCAGTTATCCAGACATTACGGCCACTGACTATCTCCATACACCAGATCAGTATTGGACTCTAACGAGGCACCGACTTGAACTTACACCGCCACACTCTCAGACCGAAATAACTGTGAGAATAGCATGGTCAAAAATCACCCAGTGCCTCGTAACAATACCTACGTTTTGACAATGGTTCCCACAACTGACTACGATCAAGGGTCAGTTTCCACATGGATAGATTTACTAGATACCTACTCCGGTTAAAAGTGCAGTCTAGGGTTTTTCATGTAAGCGAAGTTTGTTCTAGGGACGGTTCACACGTACGATCAAGGACCTATGACAGGAGTCAATGGACTGTGCCCGGCAGAGGTTTGGAACGTACCATTTCATCGATGCTTGGACTAGCACCGGCACATCCGCCCAATTCTCGATAGCATAGTAATATACAAGATGTCCAATGAACATCTGATCTGCTGTCTCCAAAGACCTGAAGTCATCTCAGCTAATGTGAGAAGTTGCAGCTCGTATCGTACGAACACTATCACAACCACCTGATTTAAGGACATCAATACAAATTGGAGGCATGGTCAAGTTAATACTGACAGTAAGTTTGAAGACTAATTTATCCAACGGGTATCTGCGAAAGTAATGGAATACCTGAGTTATCAGGATCCCATACAGCACACACGCAAAGGCGAAACCAATGAATACAGCTCCCAGGGTATGGTTGATCAATGAACGTTCTAACCCAGCGACCATATTTGCCAACGGTTCCCCGGGTTCTCAAAGAGAGTTAACGAAAGACCGTAAACGACAGTCAGAGGGTCAGAGAAAGAAAGGACCAACAGCGACGTGTGCAAGGAGAGCTGGGAACGTAAAATTCAGAAGCTTTTTTTATATCGGGACACATGAGAGCGGAGTGCCCTATCACGACTATGGTGCTTCTTGGTCGCCACTGACTGGCGTGGGCACATGACCTCTTGATTGGACGACGGTCGCCGGAAATTTGGTCTTTCGCGCGATGGGCTCGCGACGGCATAACAACGTCCTAAGCCGGTTCTGATTACCGGTTCGCACTGCAATTTCCGGAAGAACTGAACTGAACGTGGGGAAGTCGATTCCGTGGCCTACGGCCGCTTACCTATACGTGAACTCGGAAATTCGTCTCTCCTACTTGCCTCTCAAATCGCTTGTCAGTAGCAGTGGACGACTTCCCATAGACCTGGGAAAATCTGAGGACCCACATTTGCCGAGATGTCAGATGGTGATCTGGTAAACCCTTTTATAGACAATAGGATCCCCACTAGACGAATATAAACTCAAAATTTATTCCACTGACAACTTTATGAGGTTTGCAGCGCTGTTACTGAGTAACACTGAATGCGCAGCCTGCAGGGTGGCTCGAGAGGTAGTGTGTCGCAACGTGTCTGGAAATCGTATTCCAAATGCCTTCCAAATGCCTGCGGGAAGTCGCCCAGTTTACATTCATAGGGTCGTGATATGGCGCATCTTCCAAAAATCTGTCTAGCATCATGTTCTCAAGCTGCAAGGGCAACAGAGAAAACCGGGCCTCAGTCGTTAAACTACACCCAAGATTTTTTGGGCAACTGTGTAAACCCCTAATTCTGTTGTTAGGATAAAGACGGAGGAACCCTGAATTTGACTGCAAGAAGATAAGCACACGAAAAGATTCGTGTTATAGCCTTACTAGGAAAAACTTCGGTTACAATAACCGGATCAGCGGGGTCATGTGAGAACCCTTTCGGTGCGAGATCAAGGCAAAAACGGAAACACTGTTTCCCCTTGCGGTAAACCCCACATCCGGGCCGTGGGGGAAAACTAACCCCAACCTGCTATGAAGACTTTCTACAGATATCAGCCATTACTGGTAGAGGGCCCTTCTTGCCTAGTAAATGGTCGTTTTATATGTGTGACTAATAATCGGACTGTGATTTTTGGATTGAAAAAAGCAACTTTATTGCTTAATGACCAAACCATGCGCTGGGTCTATAGATTGGGAATATAGACAGACATACGGAACAGACAACCTGTGTGTTGCTCTCTTTGGAAATGAGATGGAAATGCGAATTGGTCGGTCATTCAGAATGGTCAAACTGATTTTGGAATATCTCTTTGTCATATTCATCGACCCGTATCTACCTGAAGACTATTCCTACCTGTATTGCGGAAGGTCTGAGGATTGCTCTTTTCCTTCATTCGTATTTCAATTGATTTGTTCCTTCCAATAGCATAGTCTAGCATGGATAAATGTGGGTCAATGGTTGGTTGTAAGTCAGAAGCACGATCATTATTGCCCTAGCATAGTCAAGCTTAGAGGACTTTTCAAGGGCCTGTATCTCTTATACGACAAACAACATCCAGAGATCAAGTGCACATTATAATAGATTTGTCCCTCAGACTTTTCGCTGGCGGAAATACGTTGTGTATTTTAGCAAAACCATCAAATTTTTGGATTGATCATTTATGTCTAAAGTCCAACTCACCTCAATAAACTCATCCGCTGTGTGATAATCTTGGCTCTTCCGTGAGGCCTAGTACTTTCCTCTTATGAAAAACTAGTGAAGGGTAGAGCATTCAAAGCCCAGCAGCATTAATTAGAAAATTTACTTCGACATGTTTTTGTCACTTTGTCACATGAACCCCTGACGTCACGAGTATCGCGCGTCTCACTATCCACCATGGGTATCAAGGGCCTTACAGCACTTATTTCACAACATGCACCAGGAGCTATTAAAGAGCACCATATAAAGACCCTATTTGGTCGCAAAGTTGCTATAGACGCGTCTATGTCAATATACCAGTTTCTGATAGCTGTCCGACAGAAGGATGGTGAAATGCTCACAAACGATGCTGGTGAAACGACAAGCCATCTGATGGGGTTCTTTTACCGTACAATACGCATTGTCGAGAACGGTATCAAACCGGCGTATGTCTTTGACGGCAAACCACCTTCGCTCAAGCAAGGAGTTGTATGTTTGGTTAATTATTAAGTTGTATTGTATTGCTCATGTCTTGTAGCTATCGAAGCGATTTGAACGTCGCGAGGAAGCTAAGGAGGAGGGAGAGGAAGCCAAAGAAACTGGGACGATAGAGGAGGTTGACCGGCTGTCAAGACGAACAGTCAAAGTGACAAAACAACATAATGAAGAATGCATCAAGCTCCTCAAACTCATGGGAATCCCAGTTGTTGTCGTATGCTGTTCTTTCCAGGGAAGTGCATCCATCTCATTCCATTTAGGCACCCTCGGAGGCCGAGGCACAATGTGCAGAACTTGCTCGTGGTGATAAAGTAAGTTCCTTGATTATTTTCACGTTTATATTTACATTCCTGCCAGGTATATGCAGCAGGCTCGGAAGACATGGATACATTAACATTCAACGCTCCCATTTTGTATCGACATCTCACCTTTTCTGAGGCCAAGAAACAACCTATCAGTGAAATTAACCTTCGGACTGCCTTAGAAGGCCTTGACATGAACATGGACCAGGCAATTATCTTATGATATTATTTCACACTCTGGCTGAACCTAGTTTAGTTCATCGACCTCTGCATCCTCTTAGGCTGCGATTATCTTGAACCAATCAAGGGTGTGGGGCCCAAATCTGCTCTCAAGCTCCTTCGGGAACACTCTAATCTGAGGAATGTACTTGCTCATCTCCGAACAAAGTGAGTATGGTCGACTGGCATCTAGACTTCCTCCTACATAGTGCTTCAGGGCTGCAGAAAAGAAAGCGGCTTCAACGGCAGTATCAGAGGACGAGATGGAATCAGAGCCAGAACCAGAACCAACGTCAGACATCGAACCAGAAAAAGACACAACAACAAAAAAGGCAAAGAAGGGGAAGGGGACAGGTGGTATTAGAATACCCGAAGACTGGCCTTGGGAAGAGGCTAAGAAACTGTTTAAAAATCCTGATGTTATACCCTCCGAAGAAGTAGAGGTCAGTTGCCATGCCTTCTTTGCAGTCTTTTATTTTATCTGAGATTCCATAGCTCGAGTGGAAGAACCCTGATGTAGATGGCCTTGTGCAGTTTCTGGTGACGGAGAAGGGATTTAAGTGAGGCACCCACAAGTCATATGACTATCCCCGGCTAATATCTTCTTGAGTGAGGAGCGTGTTCGCAAAGGTGCCGAAAAACTTCAAAAATTTTTGAATACCAAACAACAAGGTCGCCTCGATGGTTTCTTTTCTATGAAACCGAAGGAAAAATCTGTTGCTAAGACCACACCCAAGGCTAAAGGGGTGAAACGGAAGGTGAAGATTTGTTTCTATGTGATTCAATTCGGATTATTCACGCCACTACGCAGGGTGACGAAAAAACCGAACCCAGTACCAGCAAAAAGACCAAACGGAAGTAAATTGATTCACTAGATTTATTCATATCCAGTTTGTATCATATCTAATGTTTAATGTCAATCATTGTTCTAGCTTCAGCTTTCCGAATCTGTCAGGAAAGACAGGAGCCAGATTATTCCTTACTTATCAGTTGGCGGTTCCATGAACAGGTACCTCACTAAATGCTGCACCATCTCTCGAGACATTCGGTAGAATTTACTTTATTCTGCGATCCGCTGATACCCTTTCATATCTATCAGGTGAGGGAATGTCTAATTTCATGTCTTCATTTCTCGAATTGTCACATCTACGCTCTTCGTGATAAGGCCGAAACATTTGGCCATGGAGATTCAGACTACATTACTAGTTTCACTTGTTTCCCTCTTCTTCAAAGTCGAATGAATCATGTGAAACAAAGACCGACTTCACCCAATGAAATCAGAGCCTATCCGAAGCGGCCTCTTCATTTTCGCTCAATCTAAGCTTCTAAGTCACTTTTAGGTATGTATTTGACAGCTTTGAGATGCAAGATCATGGTCAGATTATAACTGCTAGCCGTTACGACGAACTGATCAAGCCAGGTGCCTTACACAAAATAACTCATATCTACCCATGTCGTGTAATCACTTCCAAGTGCACTAGATATGGAGTATAACGCTGCTTGGGAAGAAGAAAGGAGGGTTGCAAAGGCAGGACGGGAGGCGCCGCTGATACCACCTCCCGTACTGTTGTATTCTGCGAATAGAACGTTATCTGTCCGCGGGTCCCCACTGTTCCAAACAGACCAAAGAGCCTTGTTAAATGGTGCTGTGACAACAGTATTCTTGAAAATGACTCTATGAAAGAAGCTCTGACTTCGATCCTAAGCACATTGAAGTAACGACGTACTTGGCAAAATCTATGAAAAGTAGTGAGATCAGTCACTCAGATCGTCCAACCATGGAGAGAGACAGACTTACTACCCCAGGGTCGACCAAAGAACTGGGCATTGGTAGCGTTCGAAAATGCACCGGAAGCTGTTGTGATGGTATTAGCGTTGAAAACGTCTGATCCCGAATCGGATTCAGCTAGGCTCTGTGGTTCATGGGTTGAAAATACACACAGCTACCAGAATCATCGGATTCACGCCCATTAGCCGTTACAAAGCCAGCACCCTTAACACCGATTGTATTCCCGCCAAAGTAAGCACTGCCTCGCCTACCGAAGATAAAATCAGTTGCACCCTGAGTAGACCGGCCGATATTTAGAAAGGGAAGAATGATTTTAGGACCGGAATACCTCAATGTAACCCCGAAGATACACCTGGGTGCCTTCGTTTGCATAAAGAGTGTCTTGGTACCCGTAGAAGCCACATCCGTATAGTCCGACTCGGCTTCCGTATTGGCTGATGGCAATAGCCTGCGATCCAACCCCAAAAGTATTCCTTACGTTGACATTGTACATTCTGAAGTCGTCCTTATGCACACGAAGAGTACCACTCGCATCATCCGAGCCTGCCTTTCCGGCGTCAATCCCGGCCTGAAGATTCACTTGGTTGTTTTTATAATCAGTAGTGTCGGTCGTGTAGCCATAGATCTAGAGAAGGAATAAATGTTTGCTCGCGGGCTCTTTCAGACGGAAAGAAACGAACAGTTAGAGGTCCAGAACGACTGATGAAAACTTGTTCGGTGTATGTCCCAGGATAAATGAAGATGGCTTGTGAACTACTATCACTCGGGAGTGAGGCGACTGCATCAGAGACTGTTCGAAACTCCCCAGAATTTGTGGTTCCAGCACGAACCACTTTTGCTCCTGCAGGTGGACTAGTACGCGAAGCAGCACAAGCTACCTCGAGTAATGAAACACAGGTCAAAAGGGCGACAAAAAAGCGCAGCATTTGGATCTAGTGCACTAAAAGTGAGCATATTTATGCTTCTACTCATCCCGAGAGAAGCTATGTTTCTCCGTCGTTCAGGTTCAATAAGATATACTGTAACATCCATGACCAGTCAGCTGGATCGACAACGTCGAATATGGAAAAAACGGCCCGGCTATGACCCTCGACATATGTATCATGCCATCATTTGAGGTGGGCACTTGGCCTAGTGGTATGGCGTATGCTTTGCACAGTGAGACCTTGCTTCTTCACTAACTATGTATAAGATCACGAGTTCGATCCTCGTAGTGTCCATTTTCCTTCTCGTATTGCTTCCTCTAACCATTCCTCTTATTCTCCATGTCTACCATATTACCGAGATCATTACCCACCAAGTATCCAAGAGTCATCATGTAGCGTTTCTTGTCACAAACTTCCTGACCACTACCGACTCTGCTGATTCAGCAGTCACTCTTCTTGTCATATCATAATTGTATTCAGGTTCGACAGCTGAAGAGATACAAAAATGAGGGACTTATCATCTCTCTCAAAAACTAGTAAACAATAAATGAGATGCTCGAGTTCATTCATGTTTCCTCCTAATACTTTTCTTCATGACGAACAAGATTAATAGATACAAGCTACCGCAGAAGCGTGAACAAAATACAAGAAACTACACTAAACACTACAGCAAGTCATGAGCAAAGGACCTCTGATATTACAATTTTATCGTTCTATGGCCATATCATCGAGGGAGCGGCGGAACTACATTCTCTTTGTCCGACAACGCATTCCTCAGGTTTCCAATTAACTTCTTCCCTTTACCGTGTGCCTTCTCTACTGCGCTTGTAGAATTCAACGCCGGGTCTACATCAAAATCTGTATCATCATCATCCCATTGCTCCTCCGGCATAACCTGATCCAAAAGACTTGGCTGCACTGAAAATAAATTCATCCTTGATAATCTCAGAGTCGGCTCCGTCGTTTCCAATCTGTCAACCGTGGGTTCAAAGTTCCCATTGTTATGTGTCGATGGGAACAACTGATTCCGTTGCTTCTCTGCGAATATTGATGCGGGTCCTCCAGGAGTCTGAATAGACGACTTGGACTCCATCGGAATTGTTGTGTCTCCCAGACGCAATGAATCAAATTTGTTAACGAAAGAAACGAATGCTCGACGCTCATGTTCAAGTTTCGTCCGCACCCTTTTTTCTTTCTCAAGCTCTTTAACCAATTCGTCTACCCATTTCTCTTTCTCTTCCCATCTCTGCAACTCAATATCCAACTTATTCTTCCATTCTTTCTCTACGTCCTCTTTGACGGCTATCAACGATCGAGTCAGGTTCTCCTCACACTCCTTCACAGCAACCTCCAACTCCTCTATTGCCTTTGCTTGATCTGCAATCAATTTGTCTTTCTCGGGTGCACTTGCATCCAGAAGCGGGCGTGGAACTAAGGCAGCTTCGAGTGACAAAATCTGGTTGGTTTGGGTTTCGAGTTGTGTACGTGCACTGAGAAGCTCTTGTTGCAGTTGATACGGAGACATATCAAAGTCGACTTTGGAAGGACTCGCTGGGCGGGATTCGTCTCCTTTGACTTCATCAACAGCCTGAGAGTCAGATGTAAGTATGAGTTTGGTAAGTTGTTGGATGCGGTTGTTGAGATCGCGCATAACTTTGGATTCTTGAATTTGCTAAAGAGATGTGAATGAATATGAACATGGGTCGAGGAAAAATTATAACGAACTTCCTGCGCCGAAAGACGACGTGATCTTGTTGGTGCATCTGCTTCACGCTCAGCCAACCTTCTTTTGAGGTCCTCGATCTCCTTTCTATAGCGTTCGATGAGTGCATCTGTGTCAACGACCTCTCTCTTCTGGGCGTGGAGCTAAGATGCATAGAACCATCAGCCATGCATAATACCACAATAGCATCAATTCTCACCTGAACGCTTTTAATGCGTTTTGCAAACTGCAGTGTGCTCATACTCTCGCCCACTGCACCTGGATCTGGATTGATCGTGCAAATAACACTGATTCGAGCATTCCCAGACAACGATGGTTGGAGCATTCGCGTTAGTTTGGAATTACGAAAGGGAACATGATCGCTGAAATCAAATTATTCAGCAAAATGCTCCTTCTCGGGGAAAGCGGATCTACTTTTTGCGTTTGGCTGCGTTATCTGCCAGAGTCCCAATGACCGTCCCAAGGGTGAGCAAACTAGAAGAAAGATTAGAGACGATATTGATTGGAGAAGAAGATACACGCCTTGTGTTAATGTACTTGCCTTCTCTCGTTCGCTCCTTGTCAGAAGTAGCCTTCTCCGAGCCAGCAAGATCAATCAGACTCTAAATTCCCGTATGAGAGGGCGAACCTCGCTCGTCAAGGAATTCACTACATACAAGCACTGAAGTTTGCACACTCCTTCCCCCTCGTGCTTGCAGTCTTGGGCCCCCAAGACCTGGTGTTTGTCTCCCACTCAAATTAGGAGTCTGGCGTTCTTTAAGTCCAGGGGTCTGACGGCCAGGATCTTCGGTATTGTCACTATCATTGCCACGCTCTCGGCTTTCAATCACGAGCCGGAACACACTGTGACTGCGACTACTTCGATCATTCCAGTCTGTACAGGCAGTTCGGCGATTTCCTTCTCCACGTTTCAAAACCTCCTTGACACTTTTCAGGCTCGTCACTACCTCCTCGCGTAAAGGTGTCAAAATGACATCATTCCCACTATTACCCTGGATTTGGACTGGACTCGCAGCCGCCATAGACGGGGGCGCCAGAAGGTCATGAATATTCTCATTATAAATTTCCAAATAGGAGCACCTTAGAAGATATTCGCGTGTTGGATTTTGGCGGATGAAACCAAAGACGTCGCGCATCGCACGTGGTATAATTCCGGGCTCTTCTTCACTTCCACTGAGGGTGTAAGTCTTGCCAGATGCTGTCTGGCCATAGGCAAAAATAACGGCGTTATAGCCTTCCATGGCTGCATGGATGTGTGATCGGGCGACAGTGGTATATATGAATTTGTTGGGGGAACTGACGAGAACGGCATCAAAGTTGAATGTAGCACAGCTTAGCCCGGATGTGGGGTTTTTCGCGCAATTGGGGTTGAGTCGAATGCTGTGTGTTGCAGGGGAAAGATCCCAAGCAGAAATATTATCCGACGGTCGAATACTACAATTGTATGAGATTAACATTAAATCCAAGTTGAATTCTGAAACAAAACCAACCGAATGGATACCATAACTTTATCTCGTGTGCCGTGGTTGTTCATGGCAGCTTGAAGCCAAGAATAATCAATCTCACCTGAGACTTCTTCTTCTTCGACCATCTGGTAGTCCACGAGAACACTCTCTGGATCGACATTGCTGACGTCCATTTCACCCATTGCAGACACGGGTGAGGGGCTTTCTGCTCCTTTCCTTGATAAAGCAGGAGTTTGAGAGCGACTATTACTAGGCGTCCCACTTTTTTTCGTTGGGGTTCCTGGTGTATAGGACACGGCAGATTTTGTTTTTGTAAGTTTACTGCGAGACTCGACAGAAAGAGGGGCTTTATATCGTTTATGAGTTAGTAGTATTGGACTTTCCGGTAGCAATGTAGTGTGCAATTGGGGGCTGCAGGCATTGGAAGAAGTTGAAGTCATTAAAGCACCACGTGAAGTTATTTTAGGGATAATAGGACGCGTTTGCGACGCGATACAGCACGTGATTGATTTTTTTTAATTACTAGTGCTCACAATACTATAACCTTAGTCAGCAGACTACAAAATGGTTCCACTTCACAGGACTTCACAAGATGTGTTATTGATACATATAGTCAGGACTTTCGTTACGATGCCGACAATTTAGTCAACTTTCAGTGCCCGTAAGCTCATCCAAAGCATTCAAATACGATCTCCACTTCCCTCCATTCCACTTTTTGGCACTGGTCCACTCCTTACTTTCTTCTCCCGAAACACGCCTTATGAAGTGTAAAAATCCGCCAATCATAAAGTCCGAAAATATTGGGGTATTTCCCCCAAGATATGGACCACTACTCTTCTTAATCCAGCCATGAGCCGAGTTAAAAGCTTCCTTTATCTCCATCCAAGCCTCTTTACGCGCCTCTCCTTGTGGCTCTATCTCTTCGAAAGGCGCCCCATAGGAAGCAGCACGACTGCAGATAAAGTGTACTGAACTCTCGGGATTCAGGACACTATAGGGTATCTTAACCATCATCAACAGCCACAAGTCTTCAAGAAGTTTGTCGAATTGGTCATAGAACGCTGCCTGAAGAGACTTTGTGCCAGGGGGAAATACAAGAGGTGTCCCAGGAAAAGCTTTGTCAAAGTATTCTGCGATCTGATAAGGGTCTGAAATAGCTATACCCGTTTCTTCGTGGATTATGGATGGACAAATGTAATGACCACTGCCGTCAGATGCGATTTCACTCGGCGGAATACCAAGCTCCCTCAATGTACTATCGAGGTTGGGATATTCGATGGGAACTACTCTGTATGGAATCTTCTTGTAGTCGAGCATGTATCTAGTAGATGTTGAATTCTCTAGGTCTCGTATTGGAGATGAAAGAAATCATTGACCTTGTTCTCCGTGAACCAGGAGACCATGCCTTGTTGCCATCATTGGAAGCGTGGTCGTAGAGAATGATCATAACTTTGCCACTTGGTTAGAGATCTCCTGGAAGCTCTGGGTTTTATGCTGTTGCGGAGATTGATTACCACATACGTATCACATCAACACATCTCCCTTCCCACTCGATTGACATGATAGAAGCGAACGATCAGAAAACATGTAGAGCGCTCCATTTGCACGCTCATCAGACATCCAGTGCTGACAATTTAATATTATCCTGGGTCATCCAAGGCCAACGGTTGGTCAAAAAGACGTCAGGACTTGAGAATTTAGATCGTCATACTTGGCACAAGGCATAACATGTGGTGACGTACATTATCTATATTAGGATCAGTAATTGTCCAATGATTTTCCTGGTGTCTTCGGACGGGCCGGTAGACCATTTGTCTGGACTTATGTCCGGTCTTAGCTAAATTTCGGGTGATCTGTCCAACCGGCCTCCAAGCCACTATCCGCCTCATTTTCTACCCATCAACCAGCCATTGTGTTCCTGACTATGTATCTATAGTATTTGGGTGTCGCTTCAAGTAAGCTGCTAGCCCCTGAGTCCACTCGTATGGGGGTAATTTACGGACAGAAGCAGATATCTTGTCTTCGATCAGATGTTCGTTATTCTTCAGAAAGGTCCGCGAAAGACATTTACTGATCTTTATCACCAGCGAGATCTCACTGCATAGATTAGACAGAAAATCTGCAAAGTTCGAGCCCAGATTCAGAAGTGTACACATGTGCAAGTAAATGGTTCCTGGAAAGTCCGAGGAGAAACAAGTTATCGATATAGCTGGCAAAAACTAGTGACCATGCTTATTATACCCGACAAGTCAGTTCTCCTCCGACCATTGCAATCGTCGCACCGAGGCACCATCCCAATTCAGTCCCATCAATCTTCTTCCCAATCATCACCTCCCTCTCGTCCTCAAACTCATAACCCATCCTCAATAACGTATACATGAATGTTAAATCAAGACACCACTCGGGTCTGCCCTTGAGCTCATTTATCAAATCTTTATCAGAACCCCACTGCGCCTCCCATGCCGTTTGACCTTGACACACAAAGCTGGCAATTTGAGCGATATCGGATACCTTGATGGTCGGCTCCGATGGCGTTTGAGATTTTGACTTTTGAATGTTGGAGAGGAGAGGGAAGATGCGATCATAGAAGTACGAGAGGAGAAAAACTTTGCCGGAGGGGAAGGTGTCGAGGAGTGAAGGCTGATATACACCATTGAAGGAGCAGGGTTTAAGTTCACATATTCTAGGACGAGCATCCGTCAGTGTAAAAACTTGGTACGACATCAGAGAATAGAGCTCTCACGTGTCTTTGGCAAGAACGAGTTGGATGACTCGATCACAGGCTTCGAATGAGCCAATATCATCACCGTCCATAGTAACATTCCGAGAAATCCCCGTCTGCTTATCGTCAATTTCTACAACTCTTCGACTGCCCTTTGCAAGACATGGATTGCCAGTGAAACCATTCTTGAATTCCTTGTTCGAGTGCGTCAACCGAATAGAAGCCATGAAGTCGACAAGTCGGTGGACATGGTTACGTGCTCTCATGAGACCATAACCAAGGTAGGAGTGTTGGTAAAGAATACGCTTTTCCCCAGCGAATGTAAGACTGTATTTGTGTTCCCCTTCTTCCAAGCGTCTATCATCAGATGTGAACAAGGGTTCGAACACGATCTGCGTTGAGGCTCCTCCGAGGTCAAGGACAGCATATGTAGGGGTATTTTTCGGCGTATCTAGGCGAATAGTATCAAGGAGATAATTGGCCGTGATCCAGGCGTAAACTCCCTCATCCTTCCCATCCATAATTACGACAGGTTCTTTATCCGCGAAGGGGAATGGGTATTGCTTACTGAGATGTCTCTCCACAGCATCGAGAATATCCTGGCTTTGTGAGCCTGGAAGGAGGCGGAGGCCAGCGGTTGCCTTAAGGGCAATTGGCGAGCATTTTTGTAGACTTTTGGGAATGACACGGATAACCTCACTGAGGAGAACATCTAGACTTGCCGCTGCATCTTCCGGTTGTCCAGCATACTTGGACAAACCAGGTTGCGTCATCTTGAAGACCTCGTACTCAAATTCTGGCGAAGGCCCGCAATTATTGAATTTGTAGATGTGGACTCGAGAACCGGTCGAACCAGCATCAATCATGATGGCGTACTGCACCAGGCGAGCATCTGGTGAGTGTGGTGTATTGCAATGAGTCGTTTTCTCAGGGTCTGGGTCGTTGTCCCAAGACGTGGGATGTAAAACGGGGATGTTGGAGGTTTCATCGGGTTCGCTGGGTCTAGTAGTTTGTGGAAGTTCAATATCATCATCATATGAGGCAGAAGGTAGATCTAAGCGCCTTGAGCACAAGAATGCCAGGGAGACTGCAGAAACACGGCACCTTTGCTCTTATTCCAGATATAACTTTCACCACGCGGTGCAGCAAACCAAAGGACTCCAATAACCAAACCAGCGATTATAGCATATTTCTTCCATTTTTTCCGTCCTGCTTGACCTATTTGAGCTCCTAGGCCACCTTCGAGGCGGTCATACATGTTGCTGCCTGCCATTCTTCGTGGTGGGACTTCTGTTGACAGCTGTGAAGTAGTATTTTTCCTGGATTGAGCTCGGCCAAAATTTGTAGCTGTTGACTGAGATTCTACAGTAAATCGAGAAGGATCGTCGTTTCTACCGCTGTTCTGTTTGTGAGTATCGAGCAGACGGCCATCTAGCATGGGAGTGCCAAAATAACGGACAAATAAAGTCTATTCATGGCTCCTTAATGCACGCGAAAGACTTGAAATAACATACCATGTGTCATTTTTACTAGACTTACTGCAAACCAAAAAATATACATTGTTTTTGTCATACACACAAGCTCGTTCGGTATGGCACTCTTCCTCCCACTTCAGACCCTGCGCCCATCAAGGAACAGACAAGGATAGAGCCACGTTGCCTGACATCGCCAGGATTCGGCTAGGAAGGTATGAAAGATGACTGAAAGGTTGCTGAAGACAAGTTGGTCATCAGGGCTCGGGTATTCAACATTACTAACCACATAAGCTCAGTATACATTCTAACCCACGTACTAAAACAACGAGAGAGGTAACCAATGTAGTCTCCAATGTCTTGCACTAAAGCGGGCCGGTTCAACCCAAGATCCTTGATTCCGTAAAACAATTTGGTCCAAAGGGAACACCCCATATTTCATACGCACAACACCTGATCCTAAAACCTGGTTTTCTTCCTCCTACCTTGATCGGTTGGCACCTCGTGTATTGCCTCATTGCTGATGGATATCTCCATTGGTTGTTTCAGTTTATCTTAACTGGTGAACTCTCTGAGTGACATAGAATCAGCTAGGGAATGAATCGAATTTTTTGATCCAAGATATTTATTTACCTCGCGTATCAATTTATCGCTTCTTCAGAATGCCAACTCGCTTATGTCCAATAACCAATCGCCGGTGATAGTGACCGAGCGATACTAAGATTGCCAGGCCTTCGCCTATCCAGTCGTGGTGAGAGATTCAGTGACTGATAATCTATGTTATCGATCAGGAACGGAACTGGTTTCTAGACATTTTCTAGACATTCGGCTCTATTTGATCGGTGTCTTGTCACTGGAAAATAGTTCACCATCCTTGCTTTACGGGAGCATGTTTAGCAATAAGATACCGTGGCAGAATTCGTCAGCATTGCTGATCAGTGGAAACGTGTTTTTTGCATTTTTTCTAGACCGTAGTGTATCAAATCAGACAGTTTCCTTTTCAAGCCATGGCACTGGTCAAAGGAAAAATTATGTCTACCTGTATCACACTCATGTTTGGAGCGAATCGGAAAGTCCGTAATGCTAGGTTCGCTTCATTGTCGTATATCACAACATTAACAGCGAGTTGTACTATGACTACCAAATACATTGAACTCTAGTAACGGAGCATGTGTTTCTGATACCTGAGAGCAAAGTCATAAGGACATAGCAAAAAGGACGCCCGTGATCACTGGCCTGAGATATTAGTATGACCCGTCTTGGCATTGAAGGTTTCGCCGCAGTTGTCATCACCGGCGGCCGATAAATGGACAATGGAATTCTTTTGCTGCTATAACAAGGATACAACAGGAGCCTTCGCTTAACGTGTGCGCGCTAGACGGAATCATCAGCCTGCTAAGCGAGCCCCATGGGAACACTTAGCTCCACCGACTGAAATTCAAAGTACGAAGAAAGATTGTGCTCAGACTTATCTATGACTGTTCGTTTTTGATCAAGCTTGATTCATCGATAAGCCCGGGAGGATATTGATAGGATTTAACTTGGAATTTCTGTTTCGCACGGCCAGGCCGCCTAATCCTAACCAGAACCGTGAACTCGACAAGTGTTGCGCCACCCGAACACAGACTAATCTGGACATTTAAGCGACAACATATCATTTAAGCGAGATCCAAAGCACATGTACATCGTTCATCTGTCTGGCTCCTCCAGTGATGTCGAAATAGATTGGCGAAATATTTGAGTCCCGGAATGTACGGGTAATACCAAAAACATGATGCAATGCATCTTATCCTACCCTTCAAATAGCTGAACTTCCTGAAGCAGCCGTATCCCTATCTTTCCCTACCTCTGGAGTCATGCAGCCTACAATTAGGAACCCAAGTATCGACAGTCTGCGGCGAAACCCCATAGATGGCGCCTACCATTGTCCCCAGTGCGACGCTCCCTTTACTAGACGTTCCAACCTAAGGCGACACTACCACATTCGTGAGTTCTTTACTCCAGTTCTCTATTCGGAACTTATCACTCTTTAATAGACACTAGAAATACGATGCACAAGTGTCAGAACTGCAGCCAGACATTTACTCAAAGGTATGTCTCGAATTTGAACTTCCATTGCTGCATTGTTCATCAAAACTATAGTGATGATCTACGGTCGCATTCGGTTCAGTGCAGCTCGGCATCATGGGATCAGTCAATGATGGAAGCGATGATGCACTATACGCCCGAAGGTGGCATCCAACATAATATTGAGTTTGCAGGTGGATTGGGAATTGTCAACACTCCTATCATCGGAAATCCCCTCTACGAATACCCATCAGCGGCTACTAATGACTTCATTAATGTCAACCTTTTTTCACAACCTGGTGATCTCAAATACGACGAGGAGTCAACACAAGGATTACAACGCTTCTTCTCACCAATCTCTTCCACGCTCTCGGAAGGCTCCGCATCACCATCGACATCGTCAGAAATGATGTCAACCACTGATTACCCTTTCCCATATGGGACACCATCGTCTAGAAGTTCGGTATCATCTTCTCATGTATGTTGGCTCCATTCTCCTCGTATCGACTTTTTACCCAAATTTGTCAAAGATACCCCCTTCACCCCCTTCTATGTTCCCACCTGGCCCTTACATCAGTCCAGAACAGCGGACGACGTGGAACGAGTACAACCCAATGGACGTTCCTGGTGTCAAACCAAGTCCAGCAGAAACACCAATTTACACACGGAGACAAGTTGAAGATATGCTTAATGTAGTTGGAAACTGCTTCCTCGAGACAATCGTAAGTGAAATCAACATTGACCGGGAGACACACTCTGAGTTTAGTTTCAAGGATGCTATCCTTCAGAGAACACAAGCAGCTGACTTGCACTTCGGGCAAGGCATCCCCGAATTGCAAACCCTTGCTGGATCACAAGGGGACTCGTCAAGCATCGAAGTGCGAAGGATGATTCTGATGGAGACAATTCCTAGGTTGATGGGCAGTCTTCGAGATGACGCTTTCGGAGCAGATTTACGCCCAAAAGTATAAAAGCATGATGGGATATATTCCAGCTTTCCATTGTTAATTATTCCTTTATATATTCGCATAGGACCTTTTTATATCATAGGAATTCATGATATGTAGATTAGCAAATGAATTTTATTTTACGTGAAGAACATGCTCTAGTTCGGAAGAGGCATTGAGACACTCTCAAGTCCAGATAGTTTATCAAAGTGGTCCTTAATCATTCACAGTTCACATTTAGGCATACGTTGGATCGACAAGGAAATTAACTGCTCGGTAGTAGGACCCTGCAAAGATTTGTCGGCAAGATCTAAAGCACTTTGAGATCCAACAAAAGTTGTGGTCCACATTTTCACTGACTGTATCTAATACCTCAGTGAAAATGGGGAATGAAACTCAAAGTGTAGATACCGCAACTCATTGCTCACTCACCGTCGGCCCCAGCGTAACCCTTCAAGTGCTCACTAGGCAACACAATTGAGAAGCGAAGTGAAATATACATTTATTGGCTTCCCGGCATGTACGGGATATTGGGATAGAGTTTTTAGAAAAAGTATTGTCGCCATAGATCGAACAGAAGTTTCGCTTAAGCGAGATGCAAATGTAAAGCGAACAGTGATACTTAGCCGAAACTCACACGAACTACTGAGAGCGACCTCATCGGAGAAAGAGAATAGGTATCGCAGGATTTCCCACTTAAGCGGCCAGTGGTGAAAGATATGGCTACTACACCACAGATGTAGAGGGCCCAGTCTCAGGTGTATTTACAGAAGTCATATACCCAAAGAGAAGAAGGATGGGTTATAATTACGGTGTACTATGGCAGTAGGAATGGAAAATGGCATGCATATTTATTTGACTAAATGGCAGGTGGCTTGTCATACGACGGATATTCTCATGTCAAGTCGTGCACGCCTTGATCTCGTACTGGCAAGTTGTCGAAGTATGATACATTTCTCATTTTGTCATCTCCATTTTACCTATTTTTTTTAATTTTTTTTAAATCATTGATTTATTACACGGAGCTCATAGACAGGCCGTGGCAGATACATTGTATCTACTTAAATACACTAACAGAAAGACAAAAGAAACTATTTAATGAGAAAGTTCAAACACATTTGGGTAATGTGGTGGCATCTTAATGGATACCAGTGCCTCTTATCAACCATTGTCAAAGCAAAATGATGTTGGGTTGCCAATGATGAATTCCACAAAGCTTGAAATGCATATGTCCCTTGGACATAATGCCACCTCATATCATTTGCACTGCATGAAGATGTGCTCCTGTGTTTTGATGTCAGCCTCACCATATGGACAGTGGATAGCTGTGTTGGGGAAGAATCTTTGCTGATATTCTCCTATAGGTGCATGTCTGAGCATCATGTGAGTGAATTTTGTGCATACAGAGTTGGATATTCCTATATGCAGCAGCCAAGATCCTCCTTTAGCATATGTTGGTTTGATGACTTGTTCATTATTGTCTTCAAACTCAAGGAAGAGTTGTCCTTTCTTATTACTATCTTTGAACAACTTTTGCCATGATTCTAGCAGGAGATTGCATTCTTTCTTTTTGCTGAATAAGAATGAATTTTTTTCCAGCAGGATGGGGGGGACATGAGATGTTTTAGCTTCTTCGTCTACTAGGGCATGCCTAGGCCACTTTAGCTTGCTAAGACAATACCAGAAATGTAATGAGTTGTATCCATCTTTTTCAAGAAACATTTGGATTTTAGTGGCAATGGGGATAATGGATTTCTGTAGATGTTGATTGCCCAAACTAATGTGTCACAAACTTCATTCGGCCATAACTCCACAGATACTTGCACGATTCCCACGGTCTAAGATGCGTCAGAAAGCCCTTAAGAAGACCTTTCCAACGATGCCCAAAACGTGTCAAAGCAATTAGTACTCATTGAGATATCAGTTAATCAGTGCTGGACACTGATCAGCAGATATCTCAGGAACCGCCAAACACGGACATTCGCTTCCATGTGCACATGGAAGCTCTCTTCAATACACTTCTGATGATCATAAATAGACCTTAGGGTGATAAAATCCTGTGGAGATACAAGGACCTCAAGGTTTGGCATGACACTGATCTATTACCCATAGATGCACATCAATCCTTGGACACAACAAGGACAGCCCCTTATATGGTTAAGTTATCGCTATTCTGGACACAAAAGGACTGCCATATGTAGAACAATAGGCAGTAGAACATGTGATGCTCTGTCCAGGTGCACAGACCATCAT
>Ga0153957_100292_pt1 | contig 27201 bp, 33 predicted proteins | sample TSFL041MetaG_FD_104745 | JGI IMG/M metagenome (GOLD analysis project Ga0153957, IMG submission 104745) | Attine ant fungus gardens microbial communities from Florida, USA - TSFL041 MetaG | ecosystem: Host-associated > Fungi > Mycelium > Unclassified | place: USA: Florida, Wekiwa Springs... | reverse complement strand
GAGCATACCAACTTGACAGAGTACAATCCTTGTGTGTCCAAGTGGATAAAAATTTCGCATATTAACTCAGTTGGAAGAGTACATATTGTTAGTTTCTTTGAACAACCGAGGGAGATGAGAGAGATAGCAGTACGGATACACAATGAAAGCTTTTGCGTGCTGGCCCACATAATGGGATGCAAAGGTGTACAGTGATGACATAATACTTAGATCTTGACTTATGATGTCGAAGCCTTGACTTTATTCTATCGCTCGTCGTTTCTTTCTCATAATCACAATTGTGCCTTATAATTTAAGCAGCGCCCCAGATGGGCCTCTAGTGATTTTTCTTCTGCCAGCATCAGCGGAAACACTCACCACTTGCTGTACGTCAACTTCCACCATTTGTATTGTGTTGACTCTGCAGAAAAAACTTCTAGGTTGAAAATTCATATCAGATAGGACACCCAGTACACCTAAAAATGCAGGTTCGAATGAAGTCTTCGCAAAATTCTCGCCCTCAGTAGCTACTGCCACTATCCACGATGATGGACATACCACCCTCATCCATATAAGTTTCGCCATAGGCATACCAGTCGCATTTCACGGTCTGTGGTGTCAATGTCCCTTCGATCCTTGTTCGCTCCTGTTATTGGGCCCAGATATCTCAAATTTCAGTTAGGATCATTCGGACTCCGGTGGATCTAGCCTACCTCAGCAGCCGCCAATTGTTATCGAACAGTGACAATCACCTTCGACTATGGTATTGAGCTGGTGTTATACTTGTTTCTGCGGTATCGGTATCTGTGGTCTTCCTTAGGGGCGTACGGGAGGTGCCATGCGGTGAAGGGCACCAGAGTCTACGGGACTCTTGCTGAGAGTGAATCAACTCCAACCCCGGCCTCCGATTTTTACTCCCAATAACACTCACAAAAATGTCTGATTCTCGCTCTAACCCAGTCGAGTCCGACCAAAAGAGGCAAGGCAAGAGCTAAGGGAGGAGTAGTGGTGACAAAGGATAATGTACTTATCAAATGATGATGCTGGAACTTTGATTCAGAATGGTACGCTTGCGTTCATTATCTTCTTCAGGGAATAGTTATCATGTGCGATAGAGATGGAAATGCGAGAATTATATGAGTAGGATATCATATGGTGCGGAGTCGATGGTCGCTCATAAATTGGCGTTGACTTTTGGTACTTCAAGTGATAATGGTAAGTGCTTTGGTGCCTTTGTTCGACTGTATCTGTTTTCAGCGTTGATGAGACGGGCAACATGTCCTCAAGAGTGAAAGATGTAGTTCTCAGTTCTCGCTCTGCCCTGGCATATCTTTACCCTATCCCAGGCGACTTCAGTTAACAACGGCGGTTCTGTGACGTATTAAGCATCCTCCTCGAACGAAGTAGCATTGTCAATCAGACACCCTCCATTGGTTGACTCTTGTTCTGGGCGATCGTACATGTATGGAACTTCGAACACCGTCAGGTTCTCATCTTTCCTGCCACATTCTATCCTGTCCATCTTCCCGTTTACATCTCAATCAAGTCGTATGGGACTCATCGTCCGCTATACTTCGACACCTAAAATGCTCTTTTTGCAGAAAGGAGCCGATGTTGCGGTGTCAAAGATCGCACAACGACGTGATGCTAATATGGCGAGTATCATGATGCGAGTGTGTGTGATTGAAAGGAAGGGATAAGGTGATGCAGAATGTGATTGGGGAGATATTGGAACATAATTAAGAGTTGCTTGGGTTAATGGGCGTGGAGTATATTTGAGTTGTTGAAGAATGAAAGGGTGAAGATTTGGATGCTGAAGGGAGATAAGATCGAAAGTGCCATATGTATCGCCGGGTCGACCAAGTTGGTGGCGAGAAACCAATAGAATAGATACATGGAGTAGTGAAGTGTGAGTGATTTTTGTATGATTTCAGGGTTGGATTCATTGCTGGACTTCACTTTCTCTATCAATATGTAATAGCTGATTGGTTTTCATGCAGTGTAGACATTGAATCGGGCAAAAGACCAGTTGGAGTTTTTCCAGAATAAATTGGACTGTTGTCCAGTCATCGACAAGGAATCGTTACAGGCTCGTTTGACTTTCCTGTCCCTAGTATCGTTAAGGCATTTCACTCTTCCAGACTACTTGTGCGTAACAATCCACGAATAAAGATAAGCAATGGAGTTCAACGCAAAGAGGGAAGCTTTGAGTCCTCGTGGCCATGTGAATGTGAATAGTTGTCCAACAATGTGGCTGGATTTAGTACACAACCATGTTGTGGGTCTTTGAGTGGGGTTCCCCGGAAGCCAAACAAATCGGTCGGGACGAATGACCCTTGGAGGTATTAATGGTTCAATAGAGATGTAGGATGGTGCGTATACCGGCTCAGCGGAAGTGAGTCTGTCAAACAATTTAACCATCTTTTCCAGATATTTTAGAAGAGTAGCACTCTTTCATACATGTCCGGTGGTTTTTGTTCGAGAGGAATCACAATATGAAAAATTGAGGTCATCGTAAGCTTGCATTACAGCTACGCCTAATTAGGTTTCGGGTTCACAAGAGGGGCGTAAGCTCTATTTCTGAGGTCGTGAGTCGTGGTGTAAACGAGATCATTATGAAAGGGTACTTGAAGAGCGATATCTCATCTCTCACAATGGGTGCTAGAGTTCACGACAGCAACAGTCGCAACTGCGTTTCTCTACGGTCCCGTCAACGTGATTACAGTATTTCCTCCACAAGGAGCTCGGCGGCTATTCTTCTGAGCTGAGAATAGGTAGGGAGCCAATGTTCGGAAAGTCTTCAGTTGAGATGACACACACAACCTTGGCTCGAATATTCCTTCGTGAGCTAGATCTCGTTCCACTCCTGTGTGGAAGTGAATGTCGTGACCTGATTCATAATGCATGTCCCGTCGTCTATAAGAAACAAGAATTGGATTATATTGACAATTGAGTTTGAATGTGGCAGGTGGGGCGGAAGAGCGAAAACTTGTTGTAAACGAGTCTCGTCTCAATCACTTCTATTAATTTCCATCTAATATCATAGAGATGAAACACAACTCATTTTTTGTGTAGCACTCGACATTTCCAACATCAACATTAATATCATACACACAACCCAGGCTCCTGTAAGCTTCAACCATCCAGGATCACGGTGCCTACTGACGGAGGAGAAAAATAAATCATGCGTCTCCCTATTGTTGGCTCCCACTCCATTGGCAGATATAACAACATCCCCGCCTGCCCGCTCAAGTGTATGAAGAGCACCCTCCACCTCTTCGTTGCTCAAAAGGAGAACCTATGTTCAAGGTTTGCTTCTAGCCCAATCACAAAGATGGATGGTATAGAGCAACAATCATTCTTTACACTCGGTCCAAAACTTATTTTTTTCATATAAAAAAATCAATATTTTGGATTTTTTTTTAGCAGCCTGTACACTAGTCTTAAAATCTCGGCCCGTTCACATCACAAATAAATCTCTGATTCGGTTCGCCCAGAAAGCGACCGATCTAATAAATTGATAGTTGAATAAACGTATAGCTGTTTTTCTAAATATAGCATTCTCACCGTTGAAGTTGTGGATCCATTGCGTTAGGTTAGTGTCATAGTTAAGGACCTACCCAGCCATTGTGTTTCATATCCCAAGAATCTACTGAGCTACTCACTACAACTCCGCTCCACACAAAGGTAAGAAGACGTTCGAAATACAATCACACCAGACAAATGCATCAAGTCATCGTCTAATCCACACAATCCCCCTTCCGATAACCTAACGAAGAGCTATTCAGCTAGAAAGGAACATCTTGCCCACACATTTTACGCAGGGAATCAATCCTACATCAGTATATACCCAGGTTTCTGCTCGACTATAATTTTTCAACTCCCAATCCCCGGTGACCGGTGAACTCCACACTGAAAGGAATCGACAACATGCCCTCTTCGATTTGACTGCTTCTTCTCATGTTCAATATTAACGGAGATAAAGCAATGCTTCGGAAACTGCAACTGTCGTTCCTTGCACAGGCACAAAACAAGCATTTTGATCTTCTTTTTTTTTGTTACAAGAAGTCCAACGATCGCTTCACCTCTTCGTAACGGCTTGCATGTATCTTGGACGGAGGGAACATCCTTTTTTTCTCCCCACTACAACCTCAAAACTCCTATGCCCCGTTATTTCTTTGATCACCCACAGAGATGGAGTGGACTCGATCCGTTATCCTCTCTCTCTTCCTAGACGTCCAGCTTCCAACATCAAATCGAAACTCACTTTGTTCGAATCTGACTTGTTGTTGCCTTGTATGGACATGAAGCGCTCGACCGTTTCTTCTTGTCACTTGTACGGAACGCCCCGTGCTGATTCAACTCCAATTTCTCTCCAGAGGCAAGTCACCATCCGGTAAATTTTTTTTCGCAGACACACTTCAGCAGCAATGCACGATAAATGTCAAACTGATCACGTTCCAGACTGACAACAGATGAAAACAAATCACATTAGACGTAATGATAACCCAGAACATAAGAAGATAGTGGTCACGAAAGAAGACAGGACGAATCTGAGAAAGAGGAGTGAGAGAATGTCAGAGGTGGAGAGAAAGACGGAAAAGCAGCGAGAGAAAACAAAAAGAGAAAAAAAAGGTACCGCTTAGGGAAGTTACGGAAAACAAAAATGCCCACTTAACCCCATCAACAATTCTCAGCGGGGAAAGCCGTTCGAGAATCCACGAGCGTCTGTACTATGAGTTCCCGAAATGCCGACACTTGATCCTGCCAGTCGATCTGCAAGACCATCTATTTGATCTTCCTCTGGAACTCTATCTTGTCCCTCCAATGCACCCTGAATGAGCGACCTCGTGTCTTCCCAACTCCGTCTTCGTGTACTTGGACTCGTCATGGTGGTTCCCAAGCTAGCTGTTCTCGAATGACCCCTTCTGATCCCAGTCGGACTAGTGGGAGAATATGGTGATGGTGAAGGCGGAGATTTCGGTAACGATATATTGGTGTTGATGGCAGTGGGGCCAGGTATGACTCTCTCAAGCCCTGCATTTATACCGTTAACATTGACACCAGGATAATCTTCTATCGTCGCCTCTGAGGGCGTTGTCGGCAGAGACGATGCTAGAGCTTTACCCTCTTCCGAATCAGCATCAAAGAGCTCAGGTGGAAGACGCTCATTTTCGATATCAGATTTACGACTATTCTGAAATGAGAGTTATACTTGACATCGAACATCGTAAATACTTACGCATCGTCGAAGCCTTGAATGGCTTCTTTTAGGCCTTCCATTCCAGATGCCAAAGTACCATACGGTAGTTTTCCTGAAGCAGAGGCACTCTTGAGTTCTGAGACTTTTTCTGATTCCTCTCTATGATTGACTAGTCAGTGTTTGGGATAAGGTAGAAAACGAAGTGGTACATACCGAAGAAGAGCAAACACCCTTGCCATGCGACCAACAGCCATAATCTTATTTTTGATGACCTTTCTCCGTTCAGCTGAGTCTTCTGGAGCGACTTGTTGTGAAATCAGAGCAAGTTCCTCGTCACTTTCTTCCAGCTCTTCCTTGGTGCACGTGTTGAGGACAGCAACGAGCATGTCAGTGACTATTGTAGTTGGCTACTGAACAGCGACGTTTGAAGTAAAATGTGAACGTACTCTTTTCACCAACGAAGGGTAGGGACCATGTGAAGACATCCATGAAGTTCGGTAGCCAGTAGGGATGGGGAGTACAATTAAATTGTCTGATGTTCATGACATTACTTTCATACTTGAGGACAGCGGCCTTGTTATTGTATACATCGAGGTAATTTGGCGCGGAAAAGATGGTCATCACGGAGGGGAAACCAGTTGTTTTCGTCTTGCGGTACATGCGATACCTGGTCTCACTTTCAGACTACATATCAGTAATGAGACCTCGTACGTACCCCGCATCTTGAGCCTCATGTGCACGAATGATAGATAGCAGATTATTTCGCTCAAGGAACTGGCATGCGGCCTGATAACTAGTAGTAGAAAAATCAGGAAAGGCAAGCAAAATTCAGCGAAACACTTACGTGAAGAAAAACGAACAACCACGGACGTGATTATGTACAAAGTTTTCAGAGGTTTTCTCCGAACCAAAATCTTCCATAGGATCAGACCAGAGGATATCACACATTATGCCATGCGTGGGTGGTTCACGGAAACGATCAATCTAAGAAGAATGAGAAATGATTTACAACAAGGTCAAGCGATACGTACTGCACGAATGTCATCCAGAGTATTCAGTTCTGGCGACAAACCACCGTGTATGCAGAGAAACTGCTTATTCATGATAGCTGCCAGCGGCAGGGCACAAAAAGACTCCATACATGCGTCATATACGCGTTCAGTGTACTTGTGCTTACCTGTGGAGTATGGAGATCAGCTTGTCGTGCTGAACCACAAGACTCACATTCAAGCTTGAAGGTAAAGTAATCTGTCAAATGACGACATTCGTGATTTCCACGGAGGAGAAACAATGTATCGGGGTACCATATTTTGAGGGACCAGAGGTAGAGGACACACTGACAAACGCCATGTCATATGATATGTCAGGCTGGACAAGCAAAGTTGCACTCACTTCAATGCTGAAATAGCCTCTGTCGACATAATCTCCTAGGAAGAGATACCTGGTATCTGCGGGACTGCCACCGACTTCGAACAGTTTCATTAGGTCGTACTGGGATCACGATATCAGGATCACGATCGGTATGATGAAAAGCTGAGAACTGACATATTGACCGTGTATGTCGCCGCATACTGGCCAGGCCGTCACAAAGATGCTCGGTGCAGATTGAAAATATAGTAAGATACATACCAGTGATAGGCGCATCGACTTCAAGGACGTTGAATTCTTTTCGCAAGAGCTCGGTTCCCTGTTCCAAGATCCACAAAGCTTGCTCCTCTGTCAACCGTCCTTCTCGATAAAAGTGGTTTTTGAGAAATGCAATGTCCGGTTTTGTGCGGTCTTGCCCGCGATTGGCGAAAAACTGTTCTGGCGTGGGCTTGAACATGGCTGGGGCCTGAACCTACAAGTCGCCGGATGATAAAGAGGTTATTACTGGGAAAAGGAAGTGTAGCCATCGTACATCCTTGATAACTCGCTCTTGAGTGCTAATGACACTACCGTCGTCGAGCGTATGCTGTGTAAAGTCGATATCTGTGTGTGCATTCCTGTCTTGGATCTGTTCGATGGCCTTCTCGAGATGGGTGCTCATGGCTTGGCTCGTGCGATGAGTTACACAGTCCACGGGGAGATCAGAGGAGGCTCTGTGGCGATGCGAACGGAAACGTGATGACTGATCAGCTGCTTGACGGCACAAATATGCATATATATTGTAATCTACCGGCCAAAGTACGCAAAAAGCACATGCTTCGCTACGTTAAACCCAAGCAACGACAGTATGTACGCAGTGAACAGCGGCAGAAGAGGCGACAGAAGGAGCTCAGAGCGCACCAAGAAAGGCAGAGCTGGGGTCTCATTAACACTGATATCTGCCGGTGCTGCTTGACTTACCGCTGAGACCAAGGTAGACACCATATGTGTACTGGGCGAATCTGCAGCGATCATGTCAACAGTCGTGTACCAGACCATGGGCCGAAACCTACCCAGCCAGATACAAGGTATTGCCGAGCCAAAGACAGATCCAGTTGTCCTTCAGGATGATGGGAAGCAGGAAAAGTTGTGCAAGGTAAAGTGTAAGGTATAAAGGAAAGAATGCGTTTGTGTGAACATCAAATACATAGGCATACTCCACGAATGAGTCTGCTGGTGTCGAATGCGAGGGTGGAGACAAGAGCATCCGGTTGGAGATGAACCTTGCGAAATCCCAATTCCATGGACATGAGATTGAATATCAAGCTCACCATAGGACTGTTGCGACGACAATTCCAGACAACAAGAAATCTCGTAGAATCATGAACAAAACAAGGCTGAGAGTTGCCCACAGCCCGATTCTGTACACAACCCCCCATGCAAGGGCAGCAACTGGAATAGTTCGTGGTAGGACTTGACGAGCAATAAACTTATGGCGTACCGGTAAGACATGCAGCAATAAGGACCAGAATAGCTGGGTCATCTCTGGCCCACGTATTCTTTGTTTCTAGTCAACATTGTGAGTTTTTGGACACACATGATCGGATAATCCGTACGCTTGTGGAAGTAGACATTGCGGTACCTGAACAAAGTCAATATATACCCGGCCAAAAACTGCAGACTCACACGCGCCGGGGCGCTAGACAGAGATATGTGAGCTGCCAGGCAGCCAGTTCAAAATCCTGCGAAACTCAACAGAGTCCATATCGTGAAGAACGTCTCCTTACCATCTGCTGAAGCCGATGTATCCTCCTGAATATAACGGGTATATTGAGACTTGTAGCTGAGCGGTTGGACAAGCCGCCCTCTTCAGGAGAGTAGGTCGAGCTTGTCGGCAGAATCATCGCATCTGGTGCCCTTATCCGTCGGAAAGCCAGCCTAGAAAATAACAGATTTGAACGCAGGATGATCTACTTGCCCGGACTGAGTTTGAAATAATTCGGGCGGAGTCCTAAATCATGAGTGTTACAATCCCTGACAAGCACCCATACATTTGCCACAACCAACATGGCTGAAGAAGATAACGAGATCCTGGACTGGGGTAATGAAGGTATTCTCCCGCTCATAGCCTTTTTCCTAGTCGGCTTTTGACTCCAGTATATGACAGACGATGTTGTTTCTCTCGGAGACGAGGATGAAAGATTGACCCTGGAGGACTCAGTTCTGCCCAGCGCCACTTCTCAGGTGGCGCCTACCCCCTCACCTTCTTTGCCGCCCGAGGAACCTCCCTCGGTTCAAACCACAGACCAGAAACCCGAACCACCTGCAACAGAGCACAACAAACCCCCGCCGACTCCTTCCAACCAGCCCAGTCACAAGTTAACAATTCCCACCAGACTAACGCATGCCCTTCCTCCAAAGCCTGTCACAGCCAGTATTCCTTATGTTCCTCCATCCGACCCTACAATCGTAGAAGCAACAGCAATGGCATCTAGGCCCAAAAAGGTCGACACCTCTGGTCATGAGCTCCAGGACGGGAGTCGGTATGATCATGTCGGACCTCTTCCACCTCAGTGGGAGATACGTTTTTCCCGTGATAGACCCAATGAATTCTACTACTATGACCTACGGTACAAGGTCTCAACTTGGGATCGTCCTGTAAGTCCGGTCCACCTACTTGGAGCAACTTCTCGCTCCTGACGATTTGGCTAGTCTACTTCTGGTCCAAGTGCCACAGATGTCCCTGTGGCTCTCTCCCACAATGATCGCCATTATCGACCTGATAATAGACACAACTTGAACCCTGCGAGACGATACGAGGGTAATGGTGACTCTGATGGTCGTCAAATTCGTCATCATTCAGGTACAACTGGACGGTCTCCTGAGAGAGGGCGTGACCGTTCAAGATCACTTACTCCTCAAGGCAGGGATCGCGTTCATGGTAACCAGCATCGTGGCAATAAACTCATTGGGCCGCAAAAAGAAAAAGAAAACACTGCCGCTGACGCGCCGAAGAACGATAATCGGCTTTTGTCACCACCACCTGCCACTACTCAACATCTTTCGAGAAGCATGCGGCGGCAAATGAATCGCGCCCAAAACCAGCCCAAAGATGACCGTGCAAGAGATACCCAAGCTGAAGAAGTTCCCCATGTCATACAGCATAAGGAAGCTAGCAGCAAGGGTCACAATAACAATAACAATCCTACATATCCGTCTGATCATACCAACACAACAAATTCCACTCTAAGTACGTTATTACCCCTTTTCCTTCGTATTTACGGCACCGATACCTGTGTCGTCATACCTGGGGCAATATTCCCTCCACATTGCCTAGCATGCTTCGCGCTGCTCACTCTGGGACATTCTATCGGGGTTTTCGCGCCCAGGACATCCATTCTTCCAGATCCTCTTCGTCAATTCTGCGTCCGGTTCTGAACCTATTTCTCTTCGTATTTAACAGGACCTCTCCCATCCCTGCCTCCACCTGAACAAGAGTCTGTCATCATCTATCAAACAAAGGTCGAAAGGGCTTTTTCATCGGAACGGTCTTCCCGCTCTTCTGAACCCAATCTTCCAGTCCAGAATCGGAGAGACCGTTCCTCGAGATTTGGTCCCGAAACCGAGAAGGCAAATGGTTTGCCAGCAAAGCCCATTACGGCTCCTGCTGACTCTTCAGCTAACTTCTCGCATTTCATAGAGGCTCAGCTTGAAAGGCGTTCGAATCCTCATACTTCTTCAATGCAGGCTCGAGCTCCAGAACCTCCTTCGACGTACCCACCCCATAGTGATCGAGGACGAAGATCTCCCGTGAAGAGTGAGAATTCAACCCCAGTACCCTGTAAGCAGTGATACTTATTTGTGTTATGATCACTTGACAAGAGCATCCATAGTGCGCAAGCGACAGCCATTGCCTCCTCAAGACGAGGAATTTAGGGAAGCTGGAAGAGTAAGACCTGAAGTTTCCAATCAGCGCCCAAGAGATCTTCCTCCATCTCAGTCACCGCTCACCTTCCATGGCTGGAAAAAGACAGACAGAGAGATCGACGGATCTCTACAGCAATATGAAGTCCATCGAATCTATCCCAGGCGAGAAGACACGCACGAAGACGGATACAATCAACCTTCATCTGGGTTCCGTGATTCAGCATCGGGTTATGATCGAGGGCATGAACAAGATCGGCCAAGAGTATGGCAGCGAGGGGATAATTTGATGAACCAGGACAGAAATTATGGGGTAGCTGTAGAGACGCTACCTCCCGCCCATGACAGCCGTTTGGCTTATCAAGACCAGGAACGCGACCCTCCTTCGAAGCCTCGCGCAATGCATCAAGACTCGACCTACGTCATCCCAGGACCGCTTAGTACTAGTCTTCCTGCTAGCCTTCCTCAATCAGCCATCAGATATCGTGATCGGTCATCACCTCCCCATCTCTCTAGGTCTGAGTCTCGACAAGAAAGTGACCCTCATCCAGGGTCCACGCTGCCAGTCGTTTGGCAAGAAAGCAGGGCAGATAAGCCTCAAGTCCGTCCAGACCGACCGGTATGTTGTTGTTCCCTGCACGTTTTCGAATTAGCAACTAAAAAGAACAGGCTACCCATGAACTTCGAGGACGTCAAGCTCCAGCATCAAGCGCAAATAGTATACCGATTGGTGTACGAAAGATTTATTCTGGGGTCGAGGTCGCTGCCAATACATCAAATCCCAAGAACGATAGGCCATCGTTTCCGGCTACTGATGTTCCTCAAGCGAGAAACCATGACAAGGAATACCCAAGGCTCTATCAGCAGGAGGTTGTTTCTAGGGTGGGCATGTTCTATTTTCTGGTATTTGGCGTTTTGAGTTAAACATGGTTTTAGCCACCTAGCGAAGATCACTATGCGCAGGTAGATGACCGATTTCACAGGACTGATAAGGTAACTGTAAGCAGGTAGCACTTTTTCCCGCCTGCCCTGACATTTTCACAGTCTTTCCCGCGAAATTCATCTATATTGGCAAATCAAACTGCGAATGTACCTTGGTCACAACGGGGCCGCCTCATGGCTCCTAGGAATGTATGCTAATAGTTCTCTGTGTACATCTGTTCTTTTGATCTCACATCTTCTCAGTCTCTCCCAGAGCGAGAACAGCAGAGGATTTGGTCAACAGGACGTAACACATCGCCCCATGGGCGGTTTAGTAATTCTACCCGTGATGTCACACCACCCCCTATGTCCCGAGAGCCGTCGTTTACTTCATCAAATTGGACACCCCCGCCCAGTCATATTCATGAGCCACCTCTACGGGTCGTGGATTATCCTGACGCACCCGGTTATCACAAACCTCCATTCCAGACTTCACGGATGGATATCAATTTGAGACAAACACCTCCAGTCCCGATCCTGCGTGATGGTCCTACACAACAAACCCACGAACGATACCACCGCCAGCAAGGGGCAGGTTTTACCAGGCCTCCTCGACCTTTGCAACTTTCTCAACCTTCTATTCGTTTGCAAAACCGTCGGGATGCATTGCCTTATTTCCACGATACAAGGCGTCCGCCAGCCCTACCTACATCCAATGGGAGTCGATCAAAGTGGAATACGATTGGAACGCCTGCGGACGAAAATCAAGGACCGCGGCTACTCAATGAGCGTATTTCAGAACTTGTGCCCGGGGTGCAGACGCGTGGTGGTGGTTTGCGACCACTGCAGGGAATTCGTCAAGATAAGGGATATCATTACGGTGAGCCTGATCTTCCCGAGGTTCGCACGCTTGGGCACCCGGAAACGCGACAGGATCACTATCCTCCCGAAGCTAATCTTCCAGAGGTTCGCACTCTCGGGCACCCGGAAACACGACAGGAGCATTATCCTCAACCTAATCCCCCAGAGGTTCGTATCTTTGGACACCCAGAAACACGACAGGACTATACTTTTCAACCTACCAAGACGTTCGAGCAGCGACTAGACAGTGCGCCTGTGCCGCGGGCAGGATCTTTACTCTCACGTATATCTCATGGAAGCACTGATGATCCCATGATGGCGCAATCGCTGCGAGACCGTGTGCAGACTGGTAATAAACGGGACAGGGACGATATGTCCAGAAGCAATCTTCTCGATGGACCCATTGAAGTAGATGATGGTGACCTTGATGTCGGAAACAGGAGACGAAAGCGTCGGCGTGCTCGGCGTGGCGGAGGACCTTAGAAATTATCATGGCCTTCCATCTCTATTCTTTCTTGCTGTTCCTACGTCCAAGCCATCCACTTCAGTCTCGTTTTTATACTCGACTTGTCTTCCCCATGCGTTTCATTCCCGACGTGCTCTGTGTGTCCTAATCTCCACCGTATCCTAATTTCCCGATTCCCTCATAGTTAATAGCAACGTCCCATCGGGTTTGGGTTACTCGACCTCAGGTCTTCGTCTCATGTGTAAAACTTTAATTCCAATCTCTTCCCTCATATCAACTCTCCCACGTTGTGCACATTGCCTAACGAGCGATTTCATTTCCTCGCAATGCGACGACTCGTTCTACAATCAGATTCTTCAGCCCACGATAGTCGTGGGTGGGCACCGAACAGCATTCACTTTTCTATTCATTGACATCTCTACCCGCTGATACAGGTTTAATTACTGCAAGGGTATCCTCATTCCAGTGGTGTTCTACATAATCCAAATCCTCTCGTGGATAGAACCACTCTAAAGCTAGGAAAAATACGCAGTCAACCAACAAAATAATTGTGTATATTGGTCCTGCGAAAGGACCCAGATCCATTGTCCTGAAATGGCAACATGGATATATTTCTCTCAACAACCGTTCATTACTTTGTGATGCACCGACATACCTCTCAATGCGTTCCATAAGTTCCATTTGACGTGAATGCATGACTGTCCGATACACCTTTTCCGTCCTCATAGCAATTTGGCACCAGTCATAAAAAGTTTTCACGCGTTTGTGGGCCTTTTCTGGATCATGTTTTCCTGCTGCAATGATCATAATGGCTTCAGAGATAGCACGGAAAACGTCTGTCGAAGAAGTCAGTCCTTTCGGTTTTTGAGATTGCTGTCATACACAATGACGACATGTTGGTCCGTGTGTCTAGATATTGCACGTACCGTCTGCTTCTGGGTCTGCGAAACTGATCATATCTTGTGGCAAGATTTCTGGCACACCTCCGACTCTGGTCGATACGACGTATAGGCCCGCACATGCCGCTTCCAGAATGGCGATTCCAAAAGATTCTGTCAAGGACGTGTTCATAAAAATGGATCCTCGGGACAAGACCTTGACCCAGAATTCTTGTTCAGATTCTCTAAGGTAAGATGCTTGTACAGATTTGGCACTTACTGAAAGCACGTCGCTGTGGCGAACAGCGCCCAGTAGTTCGATTCGATCCTGCAAGAGGTGCTTTTCACGCATCTGAAGAAGATCAATCAATTTTGGACCGTCGCCTCCTGTTCTGGCAAGCTCAAGTTTCCACTGTTGTATGTTTGAATGTAGGTAGACAACTCACCGACAACAAATCGTACGTTGGGAAAAGCGGCACATATTCGAGGAGCCGTTCCGACGAGAAGATCGATACCTTTGCGATAGGCAAGTCTCGAAAGCACGACAATGGTGACTGTTAGGTACGTGAGTTTTTTTTCTACTTTGCCTTGACGATGGGCGGGGGAAGTACACACTGGTCTCGCTTGGTTTGGAAGGACGGGGTTTGAATTGTTCTGCGATGATAGCATTTGGGATCACGTAAACGTTTCTTCGGACGGCAAGTCTGGTAGGGTCTTCTTTCTCCTTCTCGAATAACTGCCCGCGTAAGACAGTATTTTCCCGTCTGTATGCATGATCAAGGAAAAAAAATCTTGGAGTTTCCTTCCGTGAGGATGTGTTTTGTTAGCTTACCCTGTGTGAGAAACACAAATAACTGCATCTGCGTTTTTGAGTGTGGCCACTAGAAGCTTGTTGGTGAGTATACTTGCTGCATCTGCAAAACCGAAGAGGCTGTGGTCTGTGAAGATGGTTCGAATTCCCATGAGATGGGCGTGCAGAATGCTTTCATGACCCATGGATGAGAGACTGGCATGAGCATGAACGAGTCGTATGTGTTCACGGAGCAGGATCGTTCGGAGATAGGGCAAGGAAGTGAAAAAGTTGGGAAGCGTTGCGGATGAGGCAATGGGTATGAAGGGTATGTAATAGACTTTGAGACGAGGCGAAAACCAACGAATGCCCACCCGGTCGGGTTTGTGTCCGTGGGTAATTACGATAACCTTTTTTTTGAGGCCTGGTTGTTTTTCAGATTTGACGACGAAACTCACCTTGTGGCCCCGTTTGATGAGTTCTGTACTGAGCATGTAGATATGATTTTCTACACCTCCTACGTCTGGGTGGAAGAAGTCCGATACCATGCTGCTCGATGTAGGCTCATGATTGTGGGCCCTGTTCGTCTTCCAAGAGGAACACGTACGCGATGGCTAATCGTTCCATTTCCCCCCGCAAGCTCTAGTGGTGAAGACGAGCTTTCTGCGAAGCAGCCGAGTTTTTTGTTTAAGTCTATTAAGAAAAAAAAAAATGACTTTCAGGTTTAGAGAGAGAGGATCCGGTCAACAAATAGCGGAGTCAAGTCAATGGCCAAACAATCGATGTTCAATACAAAGTTCAGACATGGGCTGGATCACAGTATTTTGATTAATCAATGCCTTTGGACCTTCTCTCCATCGAAGAGATGGCTCATGATCATATTCTGTAGCTCCGAATTGACAACTGTGGTAATATATACTCATGTAAGGATAACAAAAATAGTGCAACATCAGCCATTGACTTCATGCAGTACATGTTGAAATTGATCTAATGGCTGATGGCATAACAGGTGAGATGTCTGAAACACAATGACCAACAGCGACACTCCACAGAACCGAGCTACGAAGCTGCCTGTCTGTGACACCACCACACGTCAGACATCGAGTATGAGAGAGGGATGTCACAATCATTGTCTTTTATTTTTCAACGACAAAAGGGCATAAACCAAATTAGGTCAATCGATGGGTGATTTTTTGCAGGGTCCTACATGATAATATACATATGAGTCTTCACTTCTTGCAAAAATGAGGGATAGGAAATTAGCATTGTCATCTTTCATTTGGGCTGAATATTTATTTAAACATCACGACAACAAATGAGGGTAAACAACGAATGACACAGACTTGAGCAGGAAATAACAAATACATAACCAAAATAGCAACTTGGCAAGTGGCGGGGAAGAGAGAGAGGATACAAAGACGCTACAATGATCTCCTCTCAACGCCTTGACAGAACCATGACAAAGAAGAGTAGTAGAGTAGAAACTAGTGTAGTCACCATCCGCTCTTCACGATGAAAGTGTAATAGAGCTGGCCTGAACGAGCGAAGAACAATGTCAACTATTATAGGAGCTAGGTGGACGTGCATTTGTAAAGCTGGGAAGAACATAGAGTCCACCCTGGCTTGGGATATCACCATATGTCCCATTGCAATGGCCGGTTGGAAAACTAAAGGATAACTTTCCCGACCCGGGTGAGGACAGCAACACAGACGAAGGAAGTGGAGGTGAAGGCCGTGTTGGTGGTCAGGGAAATTCATCGAGAGTACTCACTTGTGTTCAGTGTATCTATCCTAATTCTGGAGCTCGGGGTAAGTGAGGATCTGACGGATAACCTATCAGATGATCTCTGACTGCTCATACCAAGATTTGAAACATTATTGTCTAACTCGGAAGACCATGTCTCTGGCGCACTCCTTGGTGATAGTGGAAATGAGTCCTTGAGTGAGATACTGTGTGTGCCTCTGCGGTCGCGGTCAATGTGCGGCGTCAACGGAGCCCAGAGTCAGAAGGTTGGCAATTGCAATGGCATGGTTTCCAAGGAAAGAGGCCGTTGACATCACTATCTGTCGCCGTAATGACTGGCATGGATGGTGAAGAAGGATGGTTGAGGGATGGTATAGCTAACTGCATAAAAGGAATGCTGATTTCCTTTGGTAGGGTCAGACATGGAGGTATTTCTGGGACAACCTGCGAATTGAATCTCTGATGCGAGGAATTTCTTTCGGGTTTTCTAAAGCAAGCTGACCACCTCAATCCAAGACGGGTCATGAGACTTTTCACGATGCGTCAGAAATCTTAACTGATCATGGTTGTAAAAGACCAGGAAGAGTGCCACGAGTACCACAAGAGGGCACAAAAGACCGCGAGCAGATATCCTAGTTGATCCCCTCCCTTTTGACCCTCTTACCTGGATTGGACGGAAATATATGTTATGCGATGCTTAGGAGGCGAGAGAAGCAGTAATACTGGGGCGCCATCAGCAGACAGAGTTGACAGAAGAAGATAATGATAGGTCCACGAATACTACAAACAATCGAAGCCGACACATCAAAGAGGAGGAGGCAAATGGGCAAAGACATAACTCGGCTCAATTCACTGGCAATCCAACAGAAAGAATATGAACAAGCACGTCTCGGAAACTAGGTCTTAAGGGCACTCATGAGCCAAAAAATATACATCAATTAGATCAAAATCCCAAGTGTATGCCACTGTAGCACAATGGTAGTGCGTTGCTTTCCTAATCTTCAAAGGCAAAGGTTGCGGGTTCGATCCCCGTCAGTGGTTGTTTTTTGCTCTTTAAACTACATGTATCCAAGACTATTTTATTCAGGTTCTGAAACAATTTTCCAATCATGTTCATTATTGGCGCTGGCGCATCCAACAACGATCCCAACATAAAGCACCTGAAGTCAAGTTATTGATATACAGGGGTAAATGATGTCATTTTACCCCAAATTGAACAGGATGAAATAGAGAAGAGCAATTGATCGAAGCAATTAAAGATAGGAGTTGCGAAAGACAGACTTGTCCCTGACATGATAAAAGTTCCGGAAGGAGTTAATCAACCCGTTGGAGTGCGATCATAAAATGTGAAATAGTTGATAAAATGGAACATTATTAGGGAAAATTACAATAGGGATCCAGAATGCAGAATGATAGTCCAACTTTCAAAACCAGTAGATATGCAAAAGATGGACAACTCAATCACCTAATCTTATCTTCCTTATCCTTTTCTGCCACTTTCTCTGCTCGAGGCGGAGCAGCGGTACTGGAGCCTGCGGGCAGTCTCTTCGCCCTGGCAAAGATTCCGACCTCGGGGTCCCTGATGAAATTCACGATTACCATCGGCCAACTCGGATGAGCGGGCAGTTCATCATAATATTCTGGTGCCAATTTACGCAATTTTGGTAACCTCGTCCAAGGTACAGAGGGGAAATCATGATGTTCATTATGATAGCCCACATTGTAGGCAACAATGTTCCACCACCCATAGTAGCTGTATGTTTCTTGATCTTGGCCATCCCAGAGGTAGTGCTCGGCGATGAAGTGGCCGGCGCATGGATGAAGGCTACCGGCAAAGAAACTGGAGAAGAGGAAGTAGATGAGAGGCGTTGGACCAAAGACGGTGTAGATGGCGTAGTCGGAGAATAGGATGGCAAGGATGTTGAGGATGTGCCAAGAGGTGAGGGTTTGAGTTCGGACAAAAGTGGGCCGAAGAGCGTAGAAAAGGATTTGAAATGTCCTGTGGGAGATGTTCGAGACACTGAATGTTTCAGGGGGCAACGAAGAAATACGTACGCAAAGAAAACTTTGCCAAGTACATTGTTGAGAAACAAAAGCTCGAGATTGGTGGGAAGATCAGTGTCAATTCCATCTTGGCCAAGGAACTTATGGTGTTCGATATGATATTTCTAATCGATGATAAGATGACCAGTGATCATAGACAGGATTTTTGAGACAACACTCACCTTGAACGCAGCAGCATATGGAATTCCAATCGATAGATTGGCGAAGATCGCCAATGTCTTATTCTGCCATACTCGAGGAAACGCTAGATTATGCGTAATTTCGTGGATAGCAAGGAACAAGTTGTGATTTGCGGTTCCACCAATGGCATATGCCAGTAAGATAAATGACCAGCTGAACCACTTGATGTGGTATTTCGCAAGAAGGATACCAATCGAGAATTGGAGTGAGACAACCCCAAGGACGATGTACTTTGTAAGTGATTCGTAGCCCATCAACTTGGTGACCTGTGGATGTTTCTTCATAATTTCTAGACGACGCGAGCGGTGAGGCTCTTCTGTATGTAGCCAGAGAAAGTCTGCGGGGTCTTTTGGTGGCTGTAGTGGAACATCTCCCTTCCCTGGCGCAGAGGAAAATGTACGGCGTGGAGAACGACCCTCGAGGAGCGAATCTGCTCCACCAAATAGGCTATAATCTTTCATGATAGGATCAAAACCAAGGACAATATGATGAATACTGGACGACCAACCTACAGACATCAGTTGAAAGTGGAACACAAGGTGGAACACAAGAGGCACCAGACCTATTTCCAGACAGCGCTAAATTAGCTAATCAAACGGGTTTTTTTAGCCCGTCGTACGATCGGCTTGTCACGTGGTACAAAAATGGCCTGATGTGATGCTCTGCACTTTGAGAATCAACGGCCATGGCAGAAAATGAGGACCTGCTCGACAACTCTGACCTCGTTGTACTCGACAGCTCTGACCCTCTGAATCTGATTATCAACAATGCCGCCATGGGCGACGGCGATTCAACCGAAGCCCCGCCTGACTGGTCCCAGCTTGGTGCTCTTTGGCCCGAGGAGTCTGCGAGCAATCCTTCAAGCAATTCCAAACAATTCAACGAGTATATCGACTTCGCTCTGACTTCCAGCATGCTCAATGTGGATATGGATGTGTCTCTCCAAGGTATTGAGCCTAGTGCCTTGCATTTGGGCGCTTCCGACCGCCTCGACTACCCTTCCTTTGACGACACATTTCCGTTCTCTTCCTCTGCCTCACCAGCAGATATACTTGCTGCGCAGTTTCCATTCACCTTCAATGGAGGAGATGTCCTCATGGACTCTTCCGGCCTGGAGACACCAAATACCAAACCACGACGGCTGAGCGTGACATCGTCTTCGTCCTCTTCCGGACCTTCATATTCCCCTTCATTGGAGAGTGCTTCTAGCCCTAGATACCTTAGCCCCAGTGGTAGCTATACCAATGATTCAATGCACAGCTCGTCCGCGGTATCGCTTGCCGGTCTGGAAACATCGTTCGATCCCTCGCTTCCCGAACAGCCTTCTATCACGGCCAGTGGTATGGCACAATCTTCTCAGTCCTCACCTGTGACAACCACTAGTGACGCTTTTCTTGCCCCCGCTACCTCTGATCATTCTGGTGACCCAGCAGTTGAGCTTGCGCAATATGTATGCCAGTCAGCAGGTGTTTTGCTGGCTGTACCCATAAATGGTAACGGCGTTCCATTTCAGGCTGGCCAGTCATTCCCAAGTAAGGGTTCTACCTATTCTCCATTACTGGCATGCTTATTGCTCTCTGATAGCCACCGGTGCTTTACAGCCTAAATTCCCAATCTCTTGTCTGCAATCTCCTACTGCACCACAGAAATCAGATGTTCCATCAATAATTTCTTCGGCGGCATCTACGCCTCCACCATTTACACCTTCCTTTTCCTCAACTATATCCAACGAATCGTCTTTCAACTCTGCCCCACCAAGCATAGCCTCCTCTATCATCCAGCCAGCCAATGTTGCTCGTCCAAAGACAAGTCATACGACGATAGAACGCCGTTACCGCACTAATCTCAATGCTCGCATCCAGTCCCTTCGTATGGCCGTTCCGGCCCTTCGTGTCCTCGAGGATCGTGACTCAGGTGGTTCCTCCAAGAAGATCAAGAAAAACCTCAAGTCAGGTGTTTTGATTAAGTCAGCTAATGGCCCCACTCCTCATGGTGGTACAGTTGCATGTGCTCCTGGTGCTACGAATCCCTATGGTGAGGTCGACATGATTGACGAAAGAGGTTACGTCGATGGCGTTAAGGTTGCCCGGAAGTGTTCAAAAGCCAATGTCCTCGGAAAGGCCGTTGAGTATATCCGCGTGCTTAAGCGTCGTGAGCTTCGTCTTCGCGCTGAGCAGGATGGTCTCAAAGCTCTCATCTGTGGACTTGTCGGTGGTCCAGCCCTCTTGAAAGAATGGGAGCGAGAGTGGCGGGAGCGATTTGGTGGTGAAGAGCGTGATGAAGCTCCTCTCGATAGCGCTGAAGGTGATGACGAAGGAGATGACGATGACGATGACGACGATGACGACGATGAAGGGGAGGGAAAGAAGAGGAAACGAGCTAAAGTTGAAAAGGACGCTTTACCTTTGCCTAAGAAGGAGCCCAAGTCAGCGTCGAACGTTCTGCTTGATGGCCATCCTGAGAAGAGGAAACGAGGGCGGCCAAGGAAGATGCCTCTTCTCGTGCCTACAGTTCCTGTCCAATCTATGCCTCTGGCCAATACGCCTGCTGTCACGCACTCAGAACCTCAGCACCAATCACAACAATACCTCCTTGCCGTTTTCGTACTATTTTCCTTCTTCAATTCACCAGTTACATCTTCAAATTCGCACTCTACTACTCAGCAAGGTCATGGACACGTCCTTTCGTCAACCCCAGTTCCACTTGCTTATGCACCGGATATTGTATCACAATTTAACCCTCCAGTAGTGACTACAGTAGCCTGGCGTGACTGGGTACAGATTGCACATCTGGCTATAACAATACTCTTGTTCATCAGCGTCTTGGCGAGAGTCGGAAGTAGCTTCGGTTTGACACGTCTTAGGAAGCTTGTCAGGAGCGATCCTGGGGTTGTCGACAAGGAAGACGTGAAGAGAAAAGTCGAGATGGTTATTCTCGCGCGAGGTAAATCCAACTTTTGGACTGATTACCTAATGCTGATCTGGTTGCTCGAACTTCTAGATGCGGTACAATCATTTACATATGGGCTCACCTTATATCGATCCCTCCCTTCGTCTACCTCACCTATTATCCGTGCTCTATACATCTATGCTCTTGCTTCATCTTCATTCACTCCCACTCTTACGCGGCCCGTCCTTCGCATACGTGCTCGTGCCATCTGGTCATCTGCCCCTCGTGTTGAGAAGAAAGACCAAATTATTCTTTCTTTAACTCTTGAAAAAGTTTACGCTGTTCTTCCCAATATTGCTCTCGCTGAAGGTCTGAACGTTGTTGATGCCATTGCCGAGTTCCTTGTAAAAAGGAAGCTCGGTGAGATTCTAGGAAGTTGGTTTGTTCATGAAGTCAGCAGCTCGAAAGGAAAAATGGTCCCGGATCAATCATCAGAAGATTTGGGGACATTGCTTGTAGCTGCGAATCATCTCGGAGGTGAGGTTGCTGTGTTGGCTCGGAATGTCGAGTGTATCAGTGGCTTGCGCTCTGAGACAATGTCTACAACGAATGCGGCTCCTCTTGTATGGAAGGCTATGGTTCCTGGAGAAAGCATTCTGGAGGAGGAAGATAGTGACGATTCAGATCTTTCGTCGCTTTCGGCTTCGATTGATTCATTAGATCATGTTGTGTCCGATGATGACGACACCGACGACAATGATGAAGGTCAAGTGCCAAGTACTATCTTTCGTGCACTTGTTTTGTACCGTTCTCTCTTTTCTGCGTCTCACCCTACTCTTAAAACCTTTAGTCCTGGTCTCGCACGTCTACCGACGATTTCCGTGGAGCCACCTTCGCCAACGACACCGACTCTTGTCCGTCGTCGTAACATAACCCTTATGTCGACAAAGCCTTTGGAAAGTTCGTCACTGTCCGTCACTGCACCTTCAGAGCAGCAAAAGAAAATGCACGCGCTTCGTAAAATTTTGGGTAGTCGCGTGTTCGAGAGATGTGGAGAGAATATGGAAGATGCGAGGGATAAGGTGGTTGATATGCTGGTTGATGCAGAGCGACAGTCGTTGCGTGCTCGAGTGTAATATATGGTGTTGGACACTTGTTGAATATCTATCTTGTTATAGGAGATTCATCATGAGTTGTATTTCCGATCTACGTAAGTTATGCTGAGATCTAGTACCAGTAAAGAATACCGGTAGAGCTGTGATCAATCACCGTCAGAGATATGCGGAAGGGGTCGCCGAAAGACAACTGCTTCATTGTCCGCCCTACCAAATTGTATGAATGGTATAAATTCACACGCGAGGTAGGCACGAGTGGAAGGAAGGGAGTATATAGATGTTGAGTGGGTGACTAAGCTTGGACCGTTCGGCTGTATTGACTTACGGTAACGAGACAAAATTGGGGTCCGTGTACCATAATCTCTGCGTTCTTGTCAAGGTTGCCTTAACTTTAGAATAATAGGACAATTGATGATCAGGTTTTTTGCGACATTCATATGAATCTCATTCATTAACACAAGCAGCAACATAAGCAGCGCAAGCTGGCCAGTTGTCTCTTACTTTTCGTCCTTTTGACGACGTATCTATTTGTGACAGTTAGAGGGCAAGAAGCCAGACAACAATGGGCGTACAATCCACTGTTGCTTGCGTTGATTCAGCTTCATGGTTCTTTAGTGGTAGAGAACTCACTCATTATGATAACTATCAGAGGAATCAGAGAAGATCATACTACCAGTGTATGGTGCCCTTCGAGATATTTGTCCGCCAGCAGGCTGGCTATATATAAAACGCTGGACCAGAGCGAGGTGGTCTTTAGTAGGGAGGCCAATAGTGACTTGGGCCACGTTATAAGAGCATGTCATCTGCTATGCATTTCTTGTATGAAGATAAACGCCAAGCAGAGTGTTAGAAGGAGTAGAGATTTAATAGATCACCAACGCAGTCTACAGAAAACAGAAATGTCCTGATATGATCATTTTTGAGTAAAGTTTAGAAATGAATGTATCCCTCCTGGACTTTCATCCAGTCCATCCAACACAATGGTTTCGCATAGCTTTGAGCATGATGATTTTCTTGGGTGCTGCCTAGGGATTGTCTCTTCAGTGATATACCTTGAACAAACTGGATAGGAGCCATGATTCATAATAATTCACTTGGGCTGATTCACCAACTCCCACATATTATGCTCAGACCTCAGGGCTTATTTCATAACCAAACCATGCAGGACGAATCCTTAAACCCTGAGCAAACTTCTACAGAAGAATTCTTTGAGATTGTCGTCTTGGGTGCTGGTATGACTGTATCAGAGGAAATTCTTTACTTTGTTAAAAATTTGTGCGTCAGGTGTCGTTGGTTTGACCACAGCACTTGAACTCCAACAGCGCGGGAAGGGAAAATATAGGGTGACGGTTGTTGCAGATGCATTTCCGGGAGATCCTGGTACTGGAGTCAAGTATACCAGTCAATGGGCAGTATGTGCAACAATTTCAGTCTATGGAGCTTGATCTCATTCTCTCCAGGGAGCTCATCACGTATACAACATTCGAGATCGAAGCAAATACCCCAACGATGAATTGTATTGTATGTCTGTTCATTTCCTCTTACCAGATCGACTGGATATCCTGCGCATAGACTTCGAGAAAGATACGTTCAAGACACTATGGCAGCTGTCCGAGCCAAACACAGAAACAGAAGAATGTTTCCTCCGCATTCCACAAACAGAGTACTTTTCCTATGATCGCTTAACGGATAACTCACTTGGCCCAGATCCTTTGGAAGAAATGCCTTCTGTACGTGGCCTCCTTCAACGCTCGCCTTTGGAAACTTTTTGTTACCTTCTCTACTGACTTGTTGGATTCAGTACCAATCTATCCCACGTCACCAACTCCCTCCCAGTGCGATTACAGGATGCACATTCCAAACGCTGTCTATCGATACGCCTATCTACCTCAACTGGCTTTTTACACGGTTCATCGGCCTAGGCGGACGTACTGTACGCGGACATGTTCAACACCTTGGCCAGATTACTGAGGGTGGTATTGATATCTTTGGAGACCGTTACACTGCGATGGCAGTAGCCAAGTATGGTATACACACCCTGGGACTTTCTGGACATCCTACTCCCTCACCTTCGCCCGACCCTCAAGACCCCAGAAGCCAGATTTTGAACCCAGCTGAACTTGTCCATCATTCAGCTGGCAAGATTCACGAGAGGAGAAAGTCTGGAAAAGTGGATGCTGTGGTTGTGTGTACGGGCCTGTGGACGCGTACGTTGGGTGGGGTCGAAGATTCAACTGTATATCCGTTGAGGGGTCAGACAGTGATGATTCGTGCTCCTTGGGTCAGATTTGGTATCACTGAAAGTGGAGGAAAGGATGAAAAGGGGGAAGAAATTGTGACGTACGTGATCCCAAGGCGAAGCAGTGATGTGTGTGAATCAGTTACCTGTGGCAATTTGATCTAAGTGATTTATAGGTGATTGTGGGTGGAACGAGAGTTGCTGACGATTGGTACATCTCCTCTACTTCAAATGGTGTAGACTGATCACACTCATAGGTATCCCCACCCACGCGAAGAAACGACTGTGGCTATTCTTACCCGCGCGCTCAAGCTCTGCCCGCAGCTTGCTCCGCCGGAGGTTCGAGCGGTGCGCGAACCAACGATCAATGATCTCCTATCACATGTCGTTGGCGAAGGATGTGGCCTTCGACCTGACAGAAAAGGTGGTATCAGGATTGAAAGTGAGTGGTGGAGTGACAAAGGTAAAATGCTGCCACAAGGGGAGACAAACGGATCAGGGAAGAAAGTTTTGGTTGTATACAATTACGGGTGTGTATAGTGGCCGGACACGAATGGCCTTACTGATGTGATTTACTATTCAGACATGCAGGGTATGGATATCAGACCTCGTGGGGCACTGCAAGAAAGGCATCTGATTTATTGGAGGAGGGGTTCACGAGGATTTGAATGTTTAGTGTCGCGATCTGGTAGAGATCTTTGTTATCGCTGATGTGTCATAGGCTCTCTGATTCCCATTTCATCAATTCTTGATAAGTCATGACAAGGGATTCTCGAGGAACCAGTTCTCTTGGCTCCTTGAAATTCTCGATGTTCACTGTCCTCTATCAGACCGAGGTATGCGTTTTCACCTTGCAGAATCGATTGTCTCTCCGCAAGCTTCATACTGTTCGCTCGACGCTGAAAGCCATGTGTTCAGTTCACAATAATCAGTCAAATCCGAGACTCGGAGGAGTTTGGCTCTTGTGAGAAGAATACATTGAAGCGCTATCTCTCGCAATGAACAACTTTATTCCCAGGAGCTGCGGATAAGCTCCGCTGCTCTCTCAGCAATCATATACGTCGCAACCTGGGTGTTGGCACATGGTACAAATGGCTGAAGACCAAACTATTCAGCTCTGGCAAGTTATGAGGAGGAAAGCCTTACCATGACTGAAGCATCGACAATTCTCAATCCTTGGATATTCTTTACAGAGAGATCAGGATCAACTACGCCCCAACTCGCTCCTTTGGGTGACATAGAGGAAGTCCCAACAGGATGTAGCCCAGATGCTGTGATATTTCGCAGTTGCCTATCGATCTCGGCATCTGTCGTTACATTGGTAAAGGGATCCATTATGCCAGTGATGACGTCTCGGAAAACCGGTGCCCTTGAGAATTTGAGAGCAGTTTTGAAAGCTTCACGAGCAGCAACAATGTCGAATTCCGCTGCGAAAAAACCTGGATTGATCATGGGCTCATCAAATGGATCATTCGACCCGATGGATATAGTTCCACCTGAGACATTTCTGAGCTTAACTTTTTGCCAAAATTTACACGAATAGACTTACGAGATGCGGGACTGACAAGGAGAACGACTACACTGTACGCATCAGGAGAAAGCTTCAAACGTTATGTCTCCGATTCTTTAGAGTAAAAGAGATACTTACTGCTCCGAGCAGAAATTGAAAATGTGCAGAGTTAGGACCAGAAGACGGGTCCCCAAGACTTTCAGTAATATTTTGTGCTATGCGTGTCCAGGCAATAATTTGACCAATTGGCGTGTAATCCACGTATGGACCCGTTCTATTTTTGTTCCAGATCTCTAAAGCTTCTGCCTGCACTGCTGGGTCAGTGAATAAACTAGCAATCATGTGAGTGGATGCGTCAGTCCTGTGAGTTCGTGGCTCACTTTCCCCAGGCCCCAAGATCCAAAGAATCTGGTGCTACGCTGAATGCTAGCGAGAAGAGAGGATGATCTGTGAGATTGTGTCCGACACTGGGGTTATCCAGAAGTGGCTCTATTCCAATATCCTTGAGTTCTCCCGCATTACCGATACCCGAGTGCATGAGAATGAGAGGGGAACCAATCGTTCCACCACATAGTATGACTTCTTTGGAAGCCGTCAATTTGACAGGGCTTGACACGTCAGAGTGATGAACCTCGACAGTGCGAATCGTCAAACTTTCGACGTTGGCACTTGGAAGAACACGAGTGACGCGGGCACTGGTGACAATGTGGAGATTTTCACGAGCCCTTGTGTCGTCATCGAGATAGGCTGTGGCAGCACTGCTTCGCGTCCCGTCATGGCCGATCGTAGACTGCAGCCATCCTGTCAGTAGATGAGTACCATTGCATAATCTCGATCATATAAGATGGAAAGGCAGACCTAGGCCGAGCGGTGTGCCAGAATTCATGTCTATATTGTACTTGAAGTCGCCTCCCAACTGCTCACTTGCTTGTATCGCCAGGCTGTCAACCTGAGGTTGGGAAAAGCCAGCCAGTGTCACAGGTACTCGTCCCGTGGCACTATGCACTGCCAGGTCATATCTACCCGTGGTATTATGATTGTCTACAGGGTCCTCGAGTTTCTCATTCTAGAAGCATTCGGAGTAGGTAAGG
>Ga0153957_100282_pt1 | contig 28581 bp, 32 predicted proteins | sample TSFL041MetaG_FD_104745 | JGI IMG/M metagenome (GOLD analysis project Ga0153957, IMG submission 104745) | Attine ant fungus gardens microbial communities from Florida, USA - TSFL041 MetaG | ecosystem: Host-associated > Fungi > Mycelium > Unclassified | place: USA: Florida, Wekiwa Springs... | reverse complement strand
GATGATGACGGTCAAACCATCGGGTGCCAGGTATGGGGACGAGAATTTGTCAAAATCCAAGTCCAAAGAATACGAGCATTCGAAACCTGCGGGATCCTGCCGATGCCAAACTTGCAGTGATCCTGAGTCATCATGAAAGATCGTGCATATAACCAGGTCGTTGCATGTTTGGAAGGCGACCTTCCCAATTCGGACATCTTCTCTTGGCTGCAAATCGAATGAGACGCGCTTCTCCGGGTGCATTATATCGCATATGGTGATGAGAGTGTTAAACAAAACCGCTACCTGATCTTCATCTGGGGAAAATCCAGCATCCCTGACACGTTTGTTGTACATGCCAATATCCACGACTTCCCCAGTAGTTGTGTTCAGCAATCCGACGTTGAGAGATTGTGATTGTGTAACAACCATAGTTCCAGAGGGTGAGATTGCACGGACTCGTCGTGTATCAGTATCATCTTGAGTGTCCTCAGTGTCAGCCTGATTTCTTGCCAAATCTTCCAGGTCAAGGTCCCACATCCTCACACTTCCATCCCAATGTCCAACCAAAAGCCTGTGGCCATCATGTGATGAACGCATACTCCATACATATGAATTCTTTGTCTCCCAGATCATTTTCGCGCCAGTCACAGACACATCCCATATCTCCACTGTGAGATTTTGATGGATAAATAGGTAGTTGGTGAGGGGTGAATGAATAACATGTAGCCCATCGGGATAATAGCGATTAAAATCATAGCTGAAGGATACCATCTCTTGTGTGTCCAATCTCCAAAGGTAGATATGACAGGGTTTTTCACCAGATACGGCCATCAAAGTGTCGCTGGTTGGAGAAAAGTCGAGTGATGACAGTTTTCCATGAGGATATGGGAATTGTCGGAGATTCTTGCCATCTTCCAGGTTCCATAATTCAATGACATCCTCAGACTTTCTTCCTACAGCCAGAAAATGCCCACCAGGGGAAAATCGGGTGACGGCAACATCATTCACCTCCAACAGCCTGTTGGATATTAGTGCACCGTTGCGAGCGTCCCACAATTTGACCAGAAGACGAGTTGAGTCTTTGGAGTTGTCTGAGTTTCCGTCTTTGTCTACCCAATGCGCAGAGGCAATTCTTCTATCATGATGAATGAAGGCGAAATCGGAGCCCTCAATTCGAAACTGCTCCTCACCCGTCTCGATGTCCCAGACTACTGCATCAGAGTCAAATTTGACTAGAATGTGCTTCCCATCAGGACTGAAGCAGGCATCACGCACAAGCACATCACCAGGCAGTTCAAATGGGCCTGAAATGCAATGACCTGTTTCGGAGTCGCAGACATACATAGCATCCTGTGATATGGAAGCAAAGGTGCTTTCATCCGGCGAGAAGACCACATGGAGCACCCAATGCTTATGGTGCTCTGCAGTGAATACCACCATTGGCCATTGACTGAGTTTCCCTTGAGTGATCGCAAGTGTGTTGGGAAATTTCAAACGGAACTTTCTGGCAACACGAGATTGCTCAGGTGAGAAGGGGAGCGCCGAGAGGTACACATGAGCGGCGCGCTGAGAGATTGGAACCATGAATGCAGAAATGAATCGGAGAACATCGTGGATAAACGATGTTAGCTCATTATCGGAGTGGAGCGGCTGGCCAGCCAACATCAGATATATCACAAATAAATGACTTGCAGACGCACCTTCCATGCTAAAGCTCTTTTCATGATCAAATATGCCTCATGAACATTACCTGTCAGGCTCATGACCTCCAGCCAGAACAATAGCTTCTCGTACACCACAAATTTCACCGCCTCCATCAACTTCTCCTCGAGTGGAGTCTGAAGAAGGTGGTCCGCCCAGAACAGAGATGAATAGGAAATGAGAGGCGAGATGGCAGACTTGACATCAATGTCCACATTCCTGATGGTCGAAGACTCCAAGTTACCCATGTTGAAATGGAGCTTGGGTGATACCAGGGTTTTCAAGCACAACACAGCAAGTTGACGTTCGTGATGACCCCGATCCTGGACAACAGAAAATTCAGGTAGCTCTTGCACAAACGAGGTTGAGAGAAGAAAATCCTCGAATGAGTGGTGATGGAAATGGAGGATAGGACCAGAGTCGATGACAGAAGCAAAACCCTTGCGGATAAGCCCTAGCCTGTTCGCATCTGAGTCTGGGATCCTGACTTGGGGAAGCATGATAAGCACATTGTCGTCAAGTGGTTTCTTGGCAAAAATCATTGCACCCATAACTGAGGCAACTGCTGCGATCTCTTCCTTTTCGAGATCATGTCCAAATGATGCCTTGACGATCGTTGAGTACAGAGAATACAAGCTTTCCAAACTGTTCCCATCACCCTTTTCAAGCATAGCAAACCGGCTTTCGGGATCGAGTTCGAGGAAATCGGCAATAGTTGTCGCCCAGATAAATATCCCAGCAGCACGAGGAACCAGGTAATCAAGAGCCTTGTTGATCAATGCAACGTTCATACCCATATTCTTGAGGCATGACTTGAGGAATAAACGGATGTCTTCAGAAGCATTATCTCCTAACCTGACGTCACTGCCAGAGGGAATAACAATATGAATGCTGATGGATTCGGGGAAGGCTTGGGTGATGTGGTCCTCTGGACGGCTAGTAACGACCAACTTGAACCTCTTCAAGTGGTCAACCTGAATCCAACGCTTGAGCGTATGCAGAAGACCCTTGTAATCATCCTTCCCAAACGAGTCGTGCCTCAGGCCACCACACTCGTCCAACGCATCTATCACAATCACTGGAAGCTCCTCACGTGGAATGACATCATCCAGCGCGGATAATGGTACCTCAATGAGCGATTTGAAAAGCCGATCAATGTCAGATGAACCATGCCCTTGATTTCCTTGAGCAATGTGTTTCCGAAGAAAGGGGTACAGGCGGGCAAGATCACAAGCGACAGCACGCCACAGAGCATTCGTGGTGATGGTCGTAGATTGTGTGCGGTCGAATCGGAATGTGATCACATGGCGGTTCTGGTCGACTAGCCAATTGGCAATGCTAGCTGCCAAGGCAGATTTCCCAACACCAGGCGATCCCCTTATCCAAATCATATTGGGGCCATCGACATTTTTGATTTCATTGTCGATCTCTTGTAAGATGGTGGTGCGGGTGCCTTCCATACATGATTTACGTAGGGGAAGCCTATTCTCTCCGAGGGCGCACACCAAGTCATCCAGTTCCTTCTTTTCAGAGACTACCTTCGTATTTTCTGGTACAAAGTCATGCGTCATAAGGATCACTAAACAGAAAACATCAATAACATACCTCGAAGACTGTCAACACCGACTTGAACAGCGTGGGCAGTATCTATAACTTTCACGCCACTCACCAGAGTGGCTGATACCACAAATAAGACGACTTGGACAGTAAATGTCAAACACAAAAATCAGACCTTGCTCTGTTCGGATCTCTATAAGAAGATCTCGGTCGAAATTTCTCGCGAACGTATCTAGTTTCTTCCGCAATTCAATTGCTTCGTCCTTATGAGGGACAACGAGGATGTGTTTGGCTACAATCAACGAATCAGTCATCAATCCATCTCACGCGGCTGAACACACACCTAACCAACTTTCGAGCCACTTCTCAACAAAGCTCGCCACTTCTTCCATCATTCCAGGAAATTCACCGATAGTAAGATGTAGTTCATCTGATTTTGGAACTTCCTTGAGCCTGTCCAGCTTGGTAGCTAATATACACATGCCCTCTGCGAGGTCTTGCATTGCTTCACGAGATTCTTTTTGAGCTTCAAAATGCTACAAAACCTATCAGTCATGTTTTTTTTCATTGGAAAAGAATGTAGCCAACTTTGTAGACGACATCGATGCAATTTATCACTGTCTGAGCCACGGAATTCAGCTATTGCAAGTCAGATAACACGCACACATGCTGGACAATGATTCATTACCCCACTGATGACCATGCCAAACTCGATAAGCACCCCAGCATCAGCGCCCGCAGAACCAAGACGATTCACAAGTGGTTTAAAGAAATTTAAGGTTTCTGCTGTACTCCTGATCTGTGTATCTAGAGCACATAAATCACTGCCGTAGGCCTACAATTACATTTGAGGAGGAAATCTACATGTCAACAGTGATAAAATGCATACCTCAGCGACAATCCAAAACTGCAATCCTGAGATGGGATTGGTGAATTCCACCTGAAAGTTTGCTAAGGTGCCCTGAGTAAATGGGAAATGATTGTCGCAAAGATCAACTCACAATTAGTTTCTCGCTGTGCTTCGTAAGCCAGATGATCCCATAAATCGTCGAATTTGATGCTAGCTTGAAGTAGTAAATCACCCTGTGAGATGTGCTTGCGCCTGAAAACTCTCGGCCTTCGAAAATCCTTGTATATTTCAATATTCAAGTTACTCCCTTCGTGGAAAATCCTACACCACCTAAATATGTAGGACTGCATGAGATTGAAAAGGTTCACTTACAAACCGCTTGGGGTCAGCTTCAAATGCTGTTTCATCCCGACTCTATTGTCGAGTTTTTTTTCGATACTTTGAAGGGGGCTATCCGCCTTGTCAGAGTATTTAACAACGAACGGTCGTTGAAATTGATCCTTGAGCTCTCCGATGAATTCTAGGAGGAAATGCAATAGAGATCACTGATCAACGGAGCCGATGGGACGATGTGACACTCACCAAGGACTCGGATGACTCGTACCATAGTAGCTTTTTCCATTGTTTCTACTTTTGAATAGAGAGGGTAGGAAAGATATCGTGAATGCAGGGTATATATCAGATGGTCAAGAACAAGACACAGACACTTCTACGTCGTGGGTGAGAACTTGATTGTCCGGATCTAGACATATCAACACATGGCAAAGCTGCAAGTGTGGGAGCAGTCACAAGCACCTGGCTTGCATCAGCTGCTTTTTTTTTATAAATTTATAACACAGTGCTCAATCGCAGTGCTCAATCGCAGTCCGTGGTAAAGTACCTAGTACCCTACAATACATAGCCGAAAGTACACAGAGAAACCTAATGAGAAATGTAAAGCAAAACCCAGATCACTCACAACTGATCCAAACACAAGAGAAGTGAGAAAAGAGGGAAAGAAGAAGAAGAAAACAGGAATGAAGGAGCAGTACTCAGTGACTCCATGATAAAACCCCATGTTAAGTGATGTTACTTGGCTGCAAACACTCCAGGGTTGTCTGTTAAGAACAGGACAAAGTGTTTAATATTTCAATAGGGGCCAGCAGCATTACACAGTGGTCTGTATAGTAGAGGACCAATCTGAGTTGGGTCCTAAACTTCTGGAACTTGACATACCCTAGATTTTTTGTAAATAGGTTAGCAGAGTTTTCATTCTCTTATAAAAGAGCTTGACCTTTTCCTATGCCACAAATCATGAATAGTATGAAATTGAACATCAATGTGTTTGTTCCACAATTCTGTCACTAGGTTACTGGCCATGAATATTGAGCCTTGAATATATTTAGTGGATCTTCCTACTAAGTAGTTACAAAAAAGTGTTACAAAAAAGTGACTACTAAATAGTGCCATAGAAGTATAACAAAATACTTGTTCAATGAAGTACATAAATAGCTGGACCCTTGTTAGCAAGTAGCCTTGCTAACATTGTCCTTTTGGTGGAATGATAAACCATACAGTATGTAACTACTGGTCCATAGCACAACTGTGACAGTACTATCACAAATGGTCACTTACTTGGTTTGTGATTGAAGAGTGATTGGTTCTCAAAGCCCAAAAGCAAGGTAGAATAAGCAAAAAAAGATGTTGTTAAGTCTGAGGTCTAATCCTCAAACTAGAGAGCTTTATATAGTCTGTGTACCTGGACAGAGTATCACATGTCTACTGTCTATTGTTCTACATACAGCAGTCCTTTTATGATAGAAATAGTGATAACCTAACCAAAGAGAGGCAGTCCTTTGTTCTATTCAAGGACTGATGATTATTTATGAGTAATAGATCAGTGTTATGTCCAATATTGAGGTCCTTGTATCTTCATAGAATCTTATTGTGTTGGGGTCTATTTATGGTTGTTAAAAGTGTATTGAAGAGAGCTTCCATATGCATATAGAAGTGAACATTCACATTCAGTGGTTCCTAAGATACTAGCAAATCAGTGTCCAGTACTAATTAACTAATATCTCAATGAGTACTGATTGCTTTGACATGTTTTGGACATCTTTTAAAAGGTCTTCTTAAGGGCTTTCAGATGCATCTAAGACTATGGAAATTGTACAAGTATTCATGGAGTTATGGCCAAATGAAATTTATGACAAAAAGCTTTGAGATGATATTAGAGAATCCATAATATCTGAGAATTGCAACAAGAATAGAGTAGTTGAGAGATAGAAAAAACTGGGCAATATCAAATACAATAATACTTGTTTTAAGACTCTTTCTCCAATCTGCTTAAATTATATGTATTAAAAAGACTCCAGCATTTTCTGTTGACCTTTGAATAATGCTTCTGTATTGGTTAGAATGTAGGTATCACAAATGGTCACTTAGTAGATTTGTGATTGATGAGTTGATGATTCTCAAAGCAAGGTAGTTTAAGCAACAAAAGATGTTGTTAAGTCTGAAGTCTAATCCTCAGACTAGGAAGCCTTATATACATAAATGAGATGGTCTATGCACCTGGACAGAGCATCATATGTATACTGCCTATTGTTCTACATATGGCAGTCCTTTTGTGTCCAGAATAGCAATAACTTAACTATAAAAGAAGCAGTCCTTGTTTGTGTTCAAGGATTGATATGTATTTATATATCATGAATTGCCTTTTTTGAAGTCAATATTTATTTCTTTTCTTTTTTTTCCATTTGATTATGTAATATCATCAGATCAGTAAATAGGGACAAATAATTGGACTTGTATAAGTAATGTATGCAATTTAGCAAGGACTCTAAAGAGTTCTTTTTGTCTACTCTGACATAGAGTGGGATTAAGGTTAAGGTTACTCAACCTTGACTACAATCCTTACACTAGAACTTGTTTTCACATCCAGACACCAATTGCCTTGATCCTTGTCAATCTTACTCTTATCACTTTCTTGGTGTATGGTCATCTCAGACTAATCCTAACCTTCTTATAGTTAGGCTACAGGCTTAAGTGAACTGACTGCGAAGTTTAGACCTCAGAGGTGGATGGTTAGAACCAAACTCAGGTACTAGCCTAGACCAGACCTTACAATTGAGTGGGCTTCATAGAATACTTGTACTGTTTTCAATTTATCTACTTTGTGCTACTGGTCTATTGTGATCAGTTTATGCAGAGAAATAGTAGTCGTTCTCTAAGAAGCTACTTAGAGTAGGGATCTTCCCTGTGAAGTGATAGTCTACCCTAGTATTAGGGTAGTAGTCAGTATGGCAGTAGGCACCTGGCTGAGTAAAGATATTGCACTTTATTAGGACCTACAGAACAATCCTGGATCCCCCTCAGAGGGTATGAGGTTAAGATGAGGAGAACTTGACAGAGTTCCCTCTATGAATTGACTAGCTATTTATACTTGTACATGTGGCTATAACTAGTCTATTCTAAAAAAGATCAAGATATCTATTAACTACTATCTGTCAAGTTCTGAGTAATTCCCCATGTCAGATGGCTTCTGCCCACATGTTCTCCCACACATGGTGACTGTCTGATTGTCATGTGATCTATCCCAGATCATCACTCGATCTTCCCATGCTTGTCCTTTTTATAGATCATAATGATTCCGTGTCATATTCATTAAGTTGTATTGTCATTAATTAATTAATTAATTATTAGAGAAAAAGATAAGTACCAGAGCAAATCATAACACACTCCAGCAGACATACAAGTGAGATAGGAGAAGAACATGATGAACCCCTCAAGAAATATATTCTTTCTTTTACACAACAACTTGTCCAGAACATAATACAATCAACTCATGAGCACTATGCTCAATAAAAGATCCTGGCCAAACTAAGGGCAGAACTAGAAGGGAGAAAAGGGAGAATGTGTAGGCAATGTGCGAAGTTTGGGCATCTCATCCAGAAGTGTAGGAATAGAGAGGAGCAGAAGAAGAAAACAGTGGTAAGGAACAGGTTTGAGGTACTGAAGAATTGAGTAATGTGGTGTGGAGTGAGGGAGGTTAGGAAACAGGAGGTCATGGAGAAAAGGCAATGATGCTTTAAGTGTAGGGAAGAAGGACACAAGAAATGGGAGTGTCAAAAGAAGAGAGAAGGAAAGAGAGTAGAGAAAGCGGCACTGTCTTGAGATATGTAGAAGAAGGTGAAAGAACATAGTAGGGTAAAGGGTCTTCCCCCAAAGAGAGCAAGGATGAGCATGGAAGAGTGGACAATGAAATGGAAGGTGGTAACTTTTGTGGAGTGTTGAGGATGTAACTATAAGGGGGCAAAAACTCAGGAGAACAAGGGGCAAGGTTTTCTGAGTAAGGAGCAGTTGTGTAATATATGGTGTGGGAGTTGCAAGGAGGCATAGAACTGGAGAGAAGGGGAAACAGAAAGTGGCAGAGCAGAAAGAGTGAAGTGTAGTACATGTAGGGGCAAAGATGCAGTGACAGGGGAAAAAGTAGAAAGAAGCAAGAAGGGAGAAGTCTTCTGTCTGCCCTGTAGGACAGGAAAGAAAGTGCCATGGTAGAACTAGGGTAGAATATTGGAATGGTCAGTGCCTAGGGCCCAAAAGGGGAGGGCTGGAATCACTGATCCAGAGAAGGTGGCAGGAAATGTCAATTAGAAGGCAGTGTAGAAGAGAGATGTGAGAGATGTAAGGTGAACATTTAAGCCTCTAAGAGAAGTGTGGATGAACGTGGGTATCAAAAGGATAGATACTCATGAAGGAAGGACAGTGAAAGCATTGCTTGATAGTAGAGCAATAGGGATGTTTATGAGAAAAATTTTAGCAGAAAAAGAAGGGTATAGGTTAATTAAATTGAAACAGCCAATATAAGTGAGGAATGTGGATGGCACTGGTAATAGTGGAGTTGCAATTACACATAAGGTAGAAGTAAACATGTTTTACAAGGGACATATGGAGAAAGTATGGATAGATGTTTGTGAATTAGGAAAGACAGATGTAATATTGGGCATACTATGGTTAGCAGTCCATAATCCAGAGATAGATTGGGAGAAAAGAGAGGTTAGAATGACAAGATGTCCACCTTTGTGCAGAAAAGCAGTAAGGATAAAGGGGAAGAAGAAGATAAGAGAGGACAAAAGAAAGATCATTAGATGGATAGTAGATAAAAAGAAGGATTGGGGAAGAGAGGAAGAGATAGAGGCAGATTACAGAAAAGTAGAAGAAATAGTGTCCAAACAGTTCCATAGGTGGTTGAAAGTGTTTAGGAAGGTAAAATCTGAAAGAATACCAGTTAGAAAAGTGTGGGATCATGCAATGGATCTTAACAATAGCTTCAAAGTGAGCAAAGCAAGAGTGTACCCTCTCTCTAGAAACAAAAAGAAAGAGGTACAGAAATTTGTCAACAAGCATTTGAAGAAGGGGTACATTAAATCTTCTAAGTCGCCCCAAACATCATCAGTATTCTTTGTGGGGAAGAAAGATGGGGGAAAGCACATGGTCATGGACTATCATAGGCTTAACAAGCAAACAGTAAAGAACAACTATCTGTTGCCCTTAATTACAGACCTAGTGAATAGTATGTGTTATGAATTGCCAAAATCCTCTAAGTCAATATTTATATTCTTTTCTTTTTAATTATGTAATATGTTTGGATCAGTAAATATGGACAAACAGTCCAATATGTATAAGTAGTGTACAATGAATTAGCGAAGACTCTAACAAGTTCTCTTTGTCTACTTTGACATAGAATGTGATTCAGGTTAAGGTTACACAACCTAAGCTAAGAGTTGTTATACTAGAACTCGTTTCCATATCTAGACACTAACCACCTTGATCCTTGTCAATCTTACTCTCATTGCTCTCTTGGTGTGTGGTTGCCTTAGACCAATCCCAACCTCCTCATAGTCGGGCCATAGGCTTAAGTGGACTGACTGGGAAGTTTAGACCCCAGAGGTGAATAAGATAGAACCAAGCTCAGACCCTACCTTGAGATCAGACCTAATAATTGAGTGGGCTTTTTATTATACATGTACTTTTTTTGTTATATCAACTTTGTGCTACTGGTCCATTGTGACTAGTCTATGCAGAAGAATAGTAGTCACTCTATAGGAAGCTACTTAGAGTAGGGATCTTCTTTGTGAAGTGATAGTCTACCCTAGTATTAGGGCAGTAGTCAGTGCAGCAGTAAGCACCTGGCTAGGTGAAGATCTTGCGCCCCAGCAGATGTATAAGTGAGACAGGTGAAGAACATGACAAGCTTTTCAAATACATAAAACTTTGCTTTTACAATAAACAACTCGCCCCTCTAAATACAATACACAATGTCTTTAGAGGTGTACAACCAACTCATGAGCAGTATGCTCAATCAAAGGCGTGCCCTTGCCAAATTAAGAGCAGAACTAGAAGGGAGAGAAGAGAGGTTATGCAGACACTGTGGGAGGTTTGGGCACCTTGCCTGAATATGCAGGAATAGTGAAGAACAAAAGAAGAAAACAGTGGTGGAAAACAGGTTTAAGGTGTTGAAAAATAGAGTTATGCAATGTGGGGTAAAGGAGGTGAGAAGGCAAGAAGTTGTGAGGGAAGTAGTGAAGTGTTTTGGATGTGGGGAAAAAGGATACAAGAAATGGGAGTATCTGAGGAAGAAGAAGAAAAGAAGAAGAGAGGAAGTGGTGCCACTGCATGAAGTGTGGGAGAAGGTGAAAAAGCATAGTGAAGCGAGAGGGCTGCCTTCAAGGGGAGTGGCAATGTGTATGGAGGGGTGGACTACACTCAGAGAAGTGGTAACATTTGTGGAATATAAAAGATGTGATTACAAGAGGACAAAGATAGAAGAGAACAGGGGGCAGGGTTTCCTGGGGAAAGCACAGCTGAGTAACATGTGGTGTGGAGGTTGCAAGGAGACATGGAATTAGAGAGATAGAGAGGCGGAAAGTGGAAGAGCAGAAAGGGTGAAATGTAGCACGTGTAGAGGAAAGGATGCAATCATTTGGGAGACAAAGAGGAATGAGAAAGGAGAAATCTTCTGTCTATCTTATAGGATAGGAAGAAAAATGCTGTGGTGGAATTGGGATAGAGAGATAGAACAGACAGTGCCTAGGGCCCAGAAGGAGAGGGTTGGAATCACTGATCTGAGGAGAGTGGCAGAAACTATCAATTAGAAGGCAGTACAAAAAAAAGAGGAAGCGAGAAAAGTGAGGCGAACATTCAAGCCTCTAAGAGAAGTGTAGATGAGTGTGGGTATAGAGAAGATGAATACACATAAAGGGAGAACAGTGAAAGCATTGCTTGATAGTAGAGCAATAGGGATGTTTATGAGCAAAAATTTAGCTCAGAAGGGAGAGTATAGATTGATCAAGCTGGATTGACCGTTACAAGTAAAGAACATAGATGGTACCGGTAATAGTAGAGGTGCAATTACACATGAGGTAGAAGTAAACATGTTCTACAAAGGACATGTTGAGAGAGTCAGAATGGACATATGTGAGTTAGGAAAGACAGATGTAATTTTGGGCATGCCATGGCTAGCGGCTTATAATCCAGAGATAGATTGGGAAAAGGGAGAAGTCAAAATGATGAGATGTTCACCACTATGTGGAAAAGCAGTGAGAATAAAAGGAAGAAGAAAATAAGAGAAGATGAGAAGAAAATTGTCAGATGGGCAGTGGATAAGAAAGAGGATTGGGAAAGAGAGGAAAAAATAGAAGCAAATCATAGGAAGGTGGAGGAAATGGTACCTAAACAGTTTCATAAATGGTTAAAGGTGTTTGGGAAGGTAGAGTCTGAAAGAGTGCTGGTTAGAAAGGTATGGGATCACGCGATAGATCTCAATGACAACTTCAAAGCGAGCAAAGCAAGAGTGTACTCTCTCTCCAGAAACAAAAAGGAAGAGGTACAGAAATTCGTTGATGAGTATCTTAAGAAGGGATACATCAGACCTTCAAAATCACCTCAAACATCACTGGTGTTCTTTGTAGGCAAGAAGGATAGAGGAAAATGCATGGTTATGGACTATCATAGACTCAACAAGCAAACTGTGAAGAACAACTATCCACTATTATTAATTACAGACTTAGTAGATAGTATGGGTAACAAGAGAGTGTTCACTGAAATGGACTTACAATGGGGATATAATAATATGAGGATCGAAGAGGGGAACAAGTGGAAGGTGGCTTTCACTATACATGTAGGATTGTATAAACTGGTAGTGATGTTCTTTAGGATGACAAACTCACCTGCCATGTTCCAAGGCATGATGAACAAGATCCTAAGAGACATGATCAACAAAGGAAAGGTGGCAGCATTTGTGGATAATGTGTTGATAGAAATAGAGACAGAGAAAGGGCATAATGAGCTGGTGGAAGAAGTGTTAAAACAATTGGAAGAGAATGACCTCTATGTGAAACCAGAAAAGTATGCTTGGAAGGTACAGAAAGTAAACTTCCTGGGAGTAGTAATGGGTCAAGGGAAAATTGAGATAGAGAAAGATAAAGTGGCAGGAGTGTTAAACTGGCCTATACCTAAAATGGTCAGAGATGTTAGGAAGTTCTTGGGCCTCACAAATTACTATAGGTGATTTGTGAAAGACTTTGCCAAATTAGCTTGGCCATTGAATAACTTGACAAGAAAGGAGGAGAAGTGGAGATGGGGAAGCGAGCAGCAGAAAGCATTTGAACAGCTCAAGCAGGTCTTCATGAGCAGACCCTTATTAGTTGTGCCGGACATAGATAAAGAATTCAGAGTGGAAGCAGACACTTCTAACTTTGCAACAGGAGGGGTATTGTCAATCAAGTATGAAGATAATAAGTAGAGACTAGTGACATATATCTCTAAGTTGCTAAATAAAATTACGAGATATACGACAAAGAGATGCTGGCTGTGATAAGATGCTTGGAAGCATGGAGACATTTCCTGGAAGGGTTGTGAACTAAATTTGAAGTTTGGACAGATCATAAGAATCTAGAATTTTTCATGAGCAATCAAAAGTTAAATCGCAGACAAGCGCAATGGGCTCTATATCTATCGATATTTGACTTTGTATTAATGCACATTTCAGGAAGTAAGATGGGAAAGGCAGATGGATTAAGTAGGAGACTGGACTGGGAGGTTGGAGTGAAGAAAGATAACAAGGAGCAGATGTTAGTAAAGAAAGAGTAGCTGGAGGTGAAGAGAGTAAGAGTAGTGGAGGTAATCATAGAGGGAGTAGATCTGTTAAATAAAGTCAGGAAGTGTGAGGTAAAAGATGATGAAGTGGTAAAAGCAGTGGAGAAAATGAAATGAGCAGAAGTAAAAATGTTGAGAGATGAAGAATGGCATTAAGAAGACGGCCTAATGCTAAAAGAGGGAAAAGTGTACATTCCTAGAGATGAGAAGTTGAGAGCAAAAGTGATCAGGCTACACCACAATATGTCTGTAGGAGGACATGGAGGACAGTGGAAGACAGCAGAGCTAGTGACAAGGAACTTCTGGTGGTCTGGAGTCACTAGAGAGGTGAAGCGATATGTGGAGGGGTGCGACATCTGCCAAAGGAATAAGAATCAAATGCAACCACCGGCAGGAAAACTAATGCCAAACTCAATTCTGGAGAAAGTGTGAACTTATATTAGTGCAGACTTCATCATGAAGTTACCCTTAGTACAAGGTTATGACTCGATCTTAGTAATGGTGGATAGATTTACAAAGATGGCACACTTCATACCCACTATGGAGAAAACAAGTGCAGAAGGACTAGCACGATTATTTAGAGATAACATTTGGAAACTACACAGACTACCAGATAGTATAATCTCTGACAGAGGACCACAATTTGCAGCAGAAATAATGAAAGAGTTGAATTGCATGCTGGGGATTGAGACAAAATTGTCTATAACATTCCACCCCCAAACAGATGGCCAAACGGAAAGGATGAACCAAGAATTGAAATAATACCTCCATATGTTTATAGACCACTGATGATGGGGGGATAAGTAAAGGGGGGATTGTTTGTAATGTGTGTGTAGATAGAAATATAAATGTGCTTTACTGTCTTTACAAAAGTGGGTACTACCAAGTCAGAGAATCAAAACCTCCAAGTCGTTCCACAATTGTGTGCAATCAAGTAGGCACTGGGGAGGTAATCAAATATATAAGGGAGGGGCTCACAAGATAGTAAAGGTTTGTTATTAGACACTAGAATAAGAGAAATGTTTTTAGTTTCTACTTGAGAGCACTCTCACTGGTCAGATCTCAAAGATGTGTGTTCCTCTCATACTATAGCACTACCATCCAAGGTACTAGTCTAGTAGGCTGGCTCACCATTGATATAGCAGTCCTACCTAGATCTCACGTTGTAAGGGGGCAAAAGAGAATAGAGTGTTCACTGCGTCAAGAATAAAAGAATAATAAGGCAGCCCTCAATCGCATGCTAAAGAGTAGGTGTGGGGAGAGGAAGGAAAAGGGTATTAAAGAATGATTAAAACAAAGATAGCTTAGCTGTGATTCTAAAATTGGCGTAAAGATTGTAAGATCAATCTAGATCTACCTGGTAGCCAATCCCTCTAAGGTGTTCATCTTTACACACCGTAACGAGCTCCCTAGCAAATGTAGTCAGTAAACCACTCCTGGGTCTTACCACACTCAATCCATCCCTCATCTATACCCCCACACCAAACCTTATGGATGTGATATAGTCTGAGTGAAGGACTAGCCAGGCTTTCCAAGCCTATTACCCTGCCAAAGGTCATCTGAATATCTTGACCATTGGGTCCTAGAACGAGTAGAATATATTATACAAGTAGTCCTAACTAGTTTCTCACCAAGATCAACTCTTACATTCATAGAACATTGTATACAATGACCTCTAGAGCTTCTGAGATAAAGACAAGAGCTAAGAAGGCTCTCTTCTGCCTATTACCCTCCACCCTGAGTAATATATTAACTCTACAAACAGAGGAGACTCAATTAGACTAAAAGAAGAAAAAAGCAATCTTCCCTAGCCTCCCTCACTACTCTCCTCCAAAGTATTTCCATATGGGCACTAACAGTGCTGCTGTCCAACTATGCATCACCCTCCTAATCCTATCCATGTGGTACTGCTTCACTACTACCTGATTTCATAGTCTGCCTATTCCATTTCCATCAGTCAGCTTCTTCTGGCTCCAAACATGATCTAAAAATAACTCTAGTATTATGTGACCGCATCCTCGTCTTGGAGCCATGTGTAGTGTCCACTTCTAAATGTTAGGCTATATGTGATAAACTCACATACCCATAATAGACTTTTGATCTGTTGTACCTGTTCTAAGTTTGTCTAAGTCCGTTCTAGATCGAGGTTAGCTAGCATTCTAGAAAAGATTCTAAAGTCTTGGTATCCAGAAACCCAGTGAGATGTTCCAACTCCAAAGACCCTGCTACCAGCTCACTATCTTGCCTCTTGAGGTAATAGACTATTCCAGCCTACGACAGCTTGGAAGCCATCTGGTAAGAGTACCCTGTTAGAAATCTAGGGTATGTCTGGGGCTTGTAGAAGAGTCCTAAGAGCGCATCCTAGTTAGGAAATGGGGTTATAAGTTTTATTCCATGTCACAGTTTTGCAGCAAATTTGCTGGCAGTGTAACAACATTGCCCTCGTGCAAGCTCGCTCTCAACTGACCATACAGTTGGCAACTTACTCTGAAAACACATAGTGAGCAGTTTAGCTCCTAGTCCAAGCAAATGCCCAAGTCCTTCTTTAGAGTGGGTATCCCTTGAGGGAAGTTTTATAAAGTTTTTATAAAAGAGAAAAACAGAAAAAGAGCTCTTAGTCACTCAAGTCGAGTTTCAGCTCTAGAGCAATGAAGGGCAAAGATGGGGGGTTCTTTTTCTTATGCCTCTCCATGCTACTAGAGTATTTTATTAGTATTACAAAGCCCAGAATGCAACAAACAAGATAAGAAAGAAATCCTCTAGATTACTCAAAAAGGTAGGTAGAATAAGTTGAGTCCACATCCAATCATGCAACAGCTGCTCTTCACACTCCCTGTCCATTTCCTACCAACTTTCTTTATCTCGTTGGCCGACCTTGAGCCTGTTCTAAGTGTTCAAGAGTGCTTGAGAGGTTTTTCAGACATTGGTCTGACCGCTCTTGAGCATGTCTTCATCGTCGAGGTCACTTTTCTCTGCTTCCAACTCTCCTGATTCCTCTTCTAAACCTTCTTCTACTCTCTTTTCTATTTCCTGTTTACATCCTTCTTCTTTCTATCCCTTCCCGATGACATTTGGTGTATCTTTGTCTTACTCTTCTATATTTAGATTACTGATCAGGACTGATACGTGGCCTCTGATGGTGTTCCTATTATAAACTAGGGGTCAGTTATCTGATAACGTTATTATCAAGGTTGAGTTCGCTCTCGAGAGCACTTCTAGGGGGGAGTCTGTTTTATAGATATAATATGAGACCATCTGGAAAGCATTATGAGGTATCAATAGTGGTAATTGTGGCCACTACTCCGCTACTTGGATAGCATTCTCAAGTACACAACTGGACTTCTAGTAGTTATGTCTGGGGAGCTGATTCTCTCTCAAGAGCCATTTATTATGATTATTATGTTCTGAATGTCACTTATATTGCCAAAATTAATTGTCCAGCATGACACCGACAAGAGCAGTGGCCAGAATGGCTAGGAATGGCAGAATTTGTCTACAATAACAAGGTGCACACTGGAACTAAAGTGTTACTCTTTAAGGCAAACCAAGGACAGGATCCATGGATGGGATTTGAGTTGAGAAAGAAGGGGAAGTATGAAAGAGCAGAGAAATTTGCAGAAAGAATAAGTAAGGTGCAAGAGGATGCCAAGGTGGTACTGTAGAAAGCGCAGGAAGATATAAAACGGTATGCAGACAGAGAGAGAGGAGAAGTGGAAGAGTATAGAATAGGCAATTTAGTACTGCTCAGCACTAAAGACCTGAAGCACCAAATGGCTGGAAGATGCACAGAGAAATTCACAGAATGCTTTGTGGGACCTTACAAAGTCAAAGCAATTATCTCTAGCAATGCAATTGAATTAGAACTACCTAGTATGATTAAGATACATCTAGTAGTCAATGTTAGTCAGGTACAATAGTACAAGCCACAAGTGGAGGAACAGAGAAAAGAAACACCACAACCAGTGGTAATTGAGGGGGAAGAAGAGTGGAAAGTAGAGAAAATTATGAATAAAAGAAAAGTACAGGGGAGGGATAAATACTTAGTGCAATGGAAGGGATGTACAGCAGAAGAAGATATATGGGAGAGTAGAGAGAATTTGAAGAATGCAATGGAATTGGTAGAAGAATTTAAAAGAGAATATTGCAGGGAAGAGGAAGAAGAAGTGAGACAACAGGAGGCTGAAGAAAATAGGAAGACATTCAGCAGAGAAATACTGGGAAGATACATGGCTAAGTTGCTCTATGGATGGGGCAACAAGAAATATGACAGAGAATACTGGAAGCAAATGAAGGAAAATTGGAGATGGTGGAAGAAAAACCCATTCTCCAGATACAATAAGAATCCGTTCTTGAAAAAGATTGAAGAAGAGAAAGAATATAAGAGAAGAAAGATAGATGTTTTGATTCGCTCTGACCCTTATCTTTTTCTTTATTAAAATAATTAATTAATGACAATACAAATTATGAACATGATGTAGGAATGTCACAATCATAAAAGGGATAAGCATGGGAAGATTGAGTGATGATCTGAGGTCGATCACATACTGATCAGACAGCTGCCATGTATGGGAAAACATGTGAGCAGAAGCTGTCTGACATGGGGAATTACTCAGGACTTGATAGATGGATACCATGTTCTCTCTTAGAATAGATTAGTTACAGCCACATGTACAAGTATAAATAGCTGGTCAATTCATAAAGGGAACTTGTCACAAACTTCATTTGGCCAATAACTCCACAAATACTTGCATGATTCCCACTGTCTAAGATGCATCTGAAAGCCCTTAAGAAGACCTTTTGAACGATGCCCAAAATGTATCAAAGTAATCAGTACTCATTGAGATATCAGTTAATCAGTGCTGGACACTGATCTGCAGATATCTCGGGAACCGCCAAACGCAGACGTTTGCTTCCACATGCACATAGAAGTTCTCTTCAATACACTTCTGACAACTATAAATAGACCTTAGGGCGATAAGATCCTGTAGAGATACAAGGACCTCAAGGTTTGGCATGACATTGATCTATTACCTATAGATACACATCAATCCTTGAACACAAATAAGGACAGCCCCTTATATGGTTAAGTTATTGCTATTTCAGACACAAAAGGACTGCCATATGTAGAACAATAGACAGTAGAACATGTAATGCTCTGTCCAGGTGCACAGACCATCATTTCCTGTATATAAGGCTTCATTGTAATGATTGAAGTCTTGGTTGAGTAACCTTAACCTCACTTGCACTCTAAGTCAGAGTTTGACAAAGAGAACTTGTTAGAGCCCTAGCTGAATTGTGTCTACTACTTATACATGTCTGATTGTTTGTCCTTATTTACTGATCCGACTATATTATATAATTAAATGAAAAAGAAAAAGAAAAGAGAATAAATATTGACTTAGAGAGAAGGTGATTCATGACACCACCCCCCTTTCAAGGGTCCTCGTCCCGAGGACTTCTTCATAGTTCGTCATATGGGTCCCTTAGATTACCCATATCCTGATTTTCATCTCCCAGTTCCTCCAAATACTTTCTATCTTCTTTAAGCCTCTGTCGATCTTCCTTGTCCTCTTCTTCTTCCCATTCCTCTATCTTCCCTCTCTTATACTCTTCCTTTTCTTCCATCCTTTTCAAGAATGGGTTCTTATTATACCTAGAGAATGGATTTTTCTTCCCCCATCTCCAATTTTCCTCCATTTGTTTCCAATATTCTCTGTCGTACTTCTTGTTGCCCCATCCATAGAGCAATTTCACCATATATCTTCCTGGCAATTCTCTGCTAAATTTTTTTCTATCTCCCTCTACCTCTTGCCATCTCGCTTCCTCTTCTTCTTCCCTACTGTATCCCTTCTCAAATTCTTTGACCAATTCCATGGCATTCTTCAAATTCTCTTTGCTCTCCCAAGTATCTTCCTCAGCTGTACATTCTTTCCATCACACTAGGTATTTATCCCTTCCCCATACTTTTCTCTTGTTCATGATCTTTTCTACCTCCCATTCTTCTTCTTCCTCGATTATCACTGGTTGTAGTGTTTCTTTCCTCTGTCCTTCCACTTGCGACTTGTACCTTTGTATTCTGCTAACATTGACTACTAGATGTATTCTAACTGTGCTAGGCAATTCTAACTCTACTATGTTACTAGAAATAATTGCCTTTACTTTGTAAGATCCTACAAAGTGTTCAGTGAACTTCTCCATACATCTTCCAATCATTTGGTACTTGAGGTCTTTAGTGTTAAGTAGCACCAAGTCACCTACTCTATACTCCTCCACTTCCCCTCTCTCTCTGTCTGCATATCACTTCATATCTTCCTGTGCCTTCTGCAGTGCTGCCTTAATCTTCTCCTGTACTTTCTTCATCCTTTCTGTGAACCTCTCTGCTCCTTCATACCTCTCCTTCTTTCTCAGCTCGAATCCCATTCTGGGGTTTTATCCGTGATTCGCTTGGAAAGGTGACACTTTGGTTCCTGTGTGTACCTTATTATTATATGCAAATTCTGCCATTCCCAACCATTCTGGCCACTGTTCTTGTCTATGATCAATAAACATCCTGAGGTATTGTTCTAATTCTTGATTCATTCTCTCGGGTTGTCCATCTGTTTGCGGATGGAATGTAGTCAACAGTTTGGTGTTGATCTCCAGCATTTGATTCAACTCCTTCATAATCCCTACCACAAATTGTGGTCCCCTATCAGAAATTATACTATCTGGTAATCCATGTAGCTTCCAGATGTTATCTCTAAATAGTTGTGCTAGTCCTTCTGCACTTGTTTTCTCTGTAGTAGGTATGAAATGCACTATTTTTGTAAATCTATTCACTATTACTAAGATCGAATCATATCCTTGTGCTAAGGGTAACTTTGTAATAAAGTCCACACTAATATAGATCCACGCCTTCTCTGGAATCGAATTTGGCATCAACTTTCCTGCCAGTGGTTGTGTTTGATTTTTATTTCACTGACAGGCATTGCATCCCTCCACATACCGTTTCACCTCTCTAGTAACCCCTGGCCACCAGAAATTCCTTGTCACTAATTCTGCCGTCTTCCACTGTCCTCCATGTCCTCCCATAGGCATATCATAATGTAGTCTGATCACCTCTGCTCTCAGTTTCTCATCTCTGGGGATATATACCTTCCCTTTCTTTAACATAAGGCCATCTTCTTGACGCTATTCCTCATCTCTCAACATTTTCACTCCTGCTCATTTCATCTCTTCCACAGCCTTTACTACCTTGTCATCCTTTGCTTCGCATTTTCTCACTTTCTCTAGCAAATCCACTCCTTCTATCACTACTTCTGTTATTCTAATTTTCTTTACTTCCAACCACTCTTTCTTCACTAACATTTGTTCTTTGTTATCCTTTTCTATCCCAACCTCCCAATCTGGCCTTCTGCTTAACCCATCTGCCTTTCCCATCTTACTTCCTACAATGTGCTTCAATACAAAGTCAAACCTAGATAGATATAGAGCCCATCGCGCTTGTCTACGATTCAACTTTTGGTTGCTCATGAAATATTCTAAGTTCTTATGATCCATCCAAACTTTGAATTTACTTCAGGATTCTTCCAGAAAGTATCTCCATGCTTCCAAGTATCTTATTACAGCCAGCATCTCTTTATCATATATCTTGTAATTTCTTTCAGTTTCATTTAGTGACTTGAAGATATATGCTACTGGTCTCCATTTATTATCTTCACACTTGATTGACAATACCCCTCCTGTTGCAAAGTTAGAAGCATCTGCTTCCACTCTGAATTCCTTATCTATGTCCGGTACAACTAATAAGGGTCTGCTCATGAAGACCTGCTTGAGCTGTTCAAATGCTTCCTGCTACTCGCTTCTCCATCTCCACTTCTCCTCCTTTCTTGTCAAGTTATTCAATGGTCAAGCTAATTTGGCAAAGTCTTTCACAAATCACCTATAGTAATTTGTGAGGCCCAAGAACTTCCTAACATCTCTGACCATTTTAGGTATAGGCCAGTTTAACACTCCTGCCACTTTATCTTCCTCCATCTCAATTTTCCCTTGACCCATTACTACTCCCAGGAAGTTCACTTTCTGTACCTTCCAAGCATACTTTTCTGATTTCACATAGAGGTCATTCGCTTCCAATCGTTTTAACACTTCTTCCACCAGCTCATCATATCCTTCCTCTGTCTCCGTTCCTATCAATACATCATCTACAAATGCTATCACCTTTCCTTCATTGATCATATCTCTCAGAATTTCATTCATCATGCCTTGGAATGTGGCAGGTGAATTTGTCATCCCGAAAAACATGACTACTGGTTCATAGGACTCCACATGAGTAGTGAAGGCCACCTTCCACTCGTCTCCCTCCTTTATCCACACATTGTTATAGCCCCATCAGAGGTCCATTTTAGTAAACACCCTTTTATTGCCCATAGAGTCTACTAGGTCTATGATCAATGGCAGAGGGTAGTTATTCTTGATCGTCTGCTTATTGAGCCTCCTATAATCCATAACCATACGCTTTCCTCCATCTTTCTTGCCCACGAAGAATACCAGCGACGTCTGGGGTGATTTAGAAGGTCTGATGTATCCCTTCCTTAAATTCTTGTTGACAAATTTCTGTACCTCTTCCTTTTCATTTCTGGAGAGAGGATACACTCTCGCTTTGCTTGCTTTAAAATCGTTGTTGAGATCTATCGCATGATCCCATGCTTTTCTAACTGGCATTCTTTCTGACTCCACCTTTCCGAACACTTTCAACCACTTATGGAACCTCTTGGGTACCATTTCCTCCACCTTCCTATGATCCGCCTCTATTTCCTCCTCTCTTCCCCAATCTTCTTTCTTATCTACTGCCCATCTCACAATTTTCTTCTCGTCTTCTTTTATCCCTTTCTTCCCCTTTATCCTCACTACTTTTCCACACAATGGTGGGCATCTCGTCATTCTTACTTCTCCTTTCTCCCAATCTATTTCTGGATTATGAGCTGCCAACCATGACATACCCAAAATTACATCTGTCTTCCCTAGTTTATAGACATCCATTCAAACTCTCTCTGCATGTCCTTTGTAGAACATATTAACTTCTACCTCATGTGTGATTGCACCTCCACTGTTCCCAGTGCTGTCCACATTTCTCACTTGTAGAGGTTGATCCAACTTCATCAACTTGTATCCTCCTTTCTGAGCTAATCCTTTGCTCATGAATAAGCCTGTTGCTCCACTGTTAAGCAACGCTCTTACTGTTCTTCCTTCATGTGTATCTATCTTTTCGATACCCACATTGATCCACATTTCTCTTAGAGGCTTAAACATTTGCCTCACTTCTCTTGCTTTTACCTTTTGTACTGCCTTCTGATTGATAGTTTCTGCCACCCTCCTTGGATCAGTGATTCCAGCCTCCTTCTTCCAGGCCCTAGGCACTGTCCGTTCTACTTCCCCTCCCCAATTCCACCATGGTGTTTTCTTTCCTGTTCTACAAGGTGGACAGAAAATTTCCCCTCTTTCATTTCTTTCCACTCTTTCTTTCACAGCGTCTCTTATGTCGTACACACTACACACCACTCTTTCTGCTTTTCCACTTTGCGCCTCCCTCTCTCTCTACTCCTTTGCTTCTCTGCAACCTTCACACCACATGTGTAATAGTTGCCTTTTGCTCAGGAACCCTTGTCCATGGTTCTCCTGAGTTTTGGTGCCCTTATAGTTGCATCCTCAACATTCTACAAAGATCACCACTTCCCTCTGCATCATCCACCCCTCCATACTCATTCTGGCTCCCCTTGGGGGCAATCCTCTCACTCCACTGTGCTTCTTCACCTTCTCCCATACTTTTCTTGGTAGTGCCACTTCTTCCTTTCTGCTTTCTTTCTTCCTAGGACACTCCCACTTCTTGTGTCCCTCCTTCCCACATCCAAAGCACTTCACTACGTCTCTCACTATTTCTTGCCTCCTCACTTCCCTTACTCTGCACTGCATCACCCAACTCCTCAACACTTCGAATTTGTTTTCTACTACCTTCTCTTTCCTCTGTTCCTTCCCACTTCTACAGTTCCAGGCCAGGTGCCTAAACCTCCCACATTGCCTACACAGCTTCCTCTCTCTTCCTTCCAACTCTGCTTTTAATTTGGTGAGAGCACGCCTTTCGTTGAGCATGTTGCTCATGAGTTTGTTGTATTGATCTAGAGACATTGTGTTATGTTCTGGATGGGTAAAATGGTTTGTTTGTAAAAAAAGATGTATATTGCTTGAGGGTTACTCATTGTCTTCTTCTAAGGGCTCACAGTACGTCTGCTGGGGCACACAAGTCTTCTCCTAGCCAGGTGCCTACTGCCTTACTGACTACTACCCTAATAGTACTTTGGTTATCACTCCACGGAGGAGATCCCTACACTAATTGCCTTCTTAAGGATGTGGCGATATTCCTCTACGTAGACTGATCACAATGGACTAGTAGCACGAAGTAGATAAAATGAAGAAGTGTACACATATACTAACAAGCACCACTCGATTGCAAGGTCAGGTCTTAGATACAATACCCAAGTATAGTACTGCACTGCTACCGTTAGTCCCTAACTGACTAACAAGTCCTCTTAAGCTTGGAGCCTAGCTATCAGGAAGTTGAGAGTGATCTAAGTTGATCACCCACTAAGGGAGTGATGAGAGTAAGTTAGACAAGGATTGAGGCAATCAGTGTCTGGATGTGTAAATGAGTTCTAGTGTAACGATTGAAGTCTTGGTTGAGTAACCTTAACCTCACTCGTACTCTAAGTCAGAGTTTGACAAAGAGAACTTGTTAGAGCCCTAGCTGAATTGTGTCTACTACTTATACATGTCTGATTGTTTGTCCTTATTTACTGATCCAACTATATTACATAATTAAATGAAAAAGAAAAATAAAATAAAATAAATATTGACTTAGAGAGAAGGCAATTTATGACATTCATAGTCTGAGGATTAGACCTCAGACTTAACAACATCTTTTGTTGCTTAAACTACCTTGCTTGAGAACCATCAACTCTTCCATCACAAACATAGTAAGTGACCATTTGTGATAGTTTGTTAAGTCTACTGTTTTCTGTCCCCATCATCTCTGCAAAGGATATGGGGGTGTGTTCATTCCAGGTGTAGTGTCTAGGGTGATCATAGGGGATTATCTCTGTTTCTGCAAAGGACAGATGACTACTGAGGGCTTAGAGTAGGCTTCTGTCAAGGGCCTATCTCTAGTAGGCTAGACCCCAGGCGTAAAGGGGAAGGTCTATCTTCCAAACTATTGGAAGCAGGATACTGTGCTTGTGTATAACAGCTGGTCCTGAAAGACTTTGGATTTGTGCAAATATTTCCAACAAAACCTTGCAGGTGGCTGGAACCACTCTGAGACCTCTATTCCTTTTCCATGAGCTAATGAGAGAGATTGGACATGACGTCGACTCTACCCCTCAAAACAGACCTACATTGATGATGGAAGGACACTTTTAGTGTAGTGTAGTATAATTTCTGCCCACAAACTTCATCCACTGAACTAGGGATATTGTACTCACATTTGCCCCCAAGTCATGCCTGCCATTAAAAATACCAAAAAGACACTCGCAGAAAGACACTCGCTGAACCAGGAGAGTGTGACTGTCAAACTATTGCTGGAGAAATTAGAATCATTACCCTTTACATCAACAAACCCACTCAAACAACTCGTTAAAACCAGTGCCTGCTACCACAAAGTAGGCAAGGTTATTTTCACATCCTGCCCACCAGAAATCCACTTTCGCAAAACTAAGAAGTTATTATGCATCAAGGAGTATAAAGAACTCCTGGAACCTACCCTGGATCACATCTCACCATTTTTTACCAAAATGAGTGAAAATAAGACCTGGGCAGAGAATCCACAGTATGACTCACTATGAAAGTGGTTTAATTGACTATAGGATGTAATAATAGAGCTTGATGACATTGGTCATAAGCTCTCAGCCAAAAAGTGAAGAATGCTGAAAGGCACTTGTAAGCATCTCAAAAATGTAGATTTCTCAAAACCAGCTAGTAGAGTACCAGAAATTTGTAAAGCTCTCTTAGAGCTTAACATAACTATTCCATAAAACACAATATGATTGGAATGGTACTCAGTGTAACATAAATGGCATTAAGAGGCTAAATTTGGGTGTTTTTTCCTTTTATCCCCTTAAAAACATACTCAAGAACTGTAATTAACTACTTATATTAGAAATGTCAACTTACAACAACTTCACTGCTTCTATCCCCCTTGCTGATTTCAGTGCTGAGAACTGGGAGGCCCTTGTCAGGGATGGAGTAAATCCTGAACAAAACAACTTTGACAAGCCTGAAATTAGGATGTTGTACAATGCACATCGAGGGACCACACATGTCCTCAAAAGCTACATTGACCAGGTGCTCAACGGAGCAGTTAACCATTACAATAATGCCTTGACCATGGCATACAACAGGATTGCCACTTTAGAGGCACAAGTTTCTCAACTCCAGGGAGAGCTGACAAGGCTTCCTGGAGGAAACGTCACCTCAAAGGCCAAGGTACCAGAGCCACCAACATTTGCAGGCTCTGAAAACAAGATGCACTTGCATGATTGGTTGAGCCAGATTGCTCTGTACTGTTTGGCATCTGGAATTATCGCAGATAGTCAAAAAATTGTATGTGCCCTCACTCGTCTTCGTGCTCCCACTAGCATATATATGAAATCATACTATGACCAGGTTCAAGCAGGATTGGATGTTGGTTCTTGGGGCGACTTTGCCCAAGAACTTAAAAATATTTACGGACAACAAGATGACAAGGAGGGAGCAAAGAAGGAATTAACGACACTCTGGGTCAATAAAGACCTAGCTAAGAAGAACTTCATCAAGTATGTAGAACGATACAGAATGTTGGCAAGAATTGTCAACTATAGTGATGAAGTTCACATCAACAAGATAAAGGAGGTATTCCTGATGAGTTGCAAAATGCACTTGTTATATATGAAATAATGAATCAGTCCCCTAAGACATGGGATGATTACCTCAAATTGTTGATGCAAGCATACAAGGTCTTACATCCAGACAAGGCCCAGGGCACAATATTTGGTCCAGAGGCAAATATAGAGAAAAGTGGAGGAAAGAAGGACCCGGATGCAATGGAAATAGATGAGATTCAAAAGAAAGAAGGGAAGACCTTGCAATACTGCCAAATATGCACTGGAAAAGGCTTTAAAAATAAGGCAAAATTGCACAATACAGTGGACTGTTACGACAAGCCTGGCAATGAGGACAAGCATCCTCATCGACCCTCTTCCCAGAAACCGTCTCCATTGGGTCCAAGCAAGAACAAAAATCAGTTGTTTAGAATATAGCTGATGAAATTATTGGAGGAAGATAATGACGACTCAGAATCCCCTCTTGAGGTTGTCAATGTAAATAGTGCATCAATTGAGAAAATCCCTGATCCTGTTCCTCCAAGTGGGAAAGGAAAGGGGACTCCCAAATTGGATTTTTTCTTGGGACTATAGAATATGACATCTGTGATCTACAGTCAGAGGAATGTATACCTCCTATTAGCTTGCAAAAGTCGGAAGTAGTACTGGAATCTTGTAATAATATAGCACATAACAAGACTACCTCCTTTAAAATTCCAGTTATACTTTGGGTATACGGCAAAAAAGTACAGAACGAGGCTTTAGTTGATTCGGGAGCCACCACAAACTTTGTCGACAAAGTTTTTGTGGAAAATAATAACCTGGTAACATATAAACTGGCAAATCCATATCAAGTAATCAATGTGGATGGCACTCCCAACAAGGCGGGACAAATCACAGAATATGTCCAAGCTTATATAGAAATTGGATCGCACAAGATGACTCAACACCTCTTTGTCACCAACTTAGAAACTAAAGAGATGATGATTGGGTATTCGTACTTGTATAAGCATAATCCAAATATTGATTAGTGAAAAGGCCAATGGGAGTTCACCAGGTGCCCGGATACATGTGCTAGTAAAGCCTATAAAACACGAGATATAGAAGCAGGAGCTAATGAGCTTCACCTCAAAATGTTTGTCAGTGGATTCCCCTCATTGGACAAAATAGGAGATGAGGACCCTGACAACAATATTCTTAGCTGGGCAGACACAACTGACCTAGGCAATCATCAACAGACAATGGTAATTGTAGCTATGCTCAACAATTGAGACCAGTATGGGGACTCAGATTACGAAGACACAAAGACCTGGAAGGCTCATGTACCAGAATAGTTACATGAGTATGGAAATGTGTTTTCAAAAACCAAGTCAGAGAGAATGCCATTACGGAAACCGTACGACCATGCGATTGACTTTGAGGAAGGTGCAAAGCTTCCCAAACCAGCCAAGGTCTATCTGCTCTCTCTAGCAGAAAGAAACTCTCTGGACTCATGGATTGATGAGAAACTCAGAAAAGGATATATCCAACCATCTACCAGCCTGATAGCAGCCCCATTCTTCTTTGTAAAGAAGCACGATGAAAGCTTACAACCCATCATGGACTACAGAGTCCTCAATAGAATTACTGTCAAAAACTGATATCCAATCCCTCAAATAGCCGACTTGATTGAATCACTCAGCCATGCCTCAATCTTTACCAAAATTGACTTGAGGTGGGGATACAACAATGTTCGCATTAGAGAAGGGGATAAATGGAAAATGGCATTCATAATACAGCGAGGCCTCTTTGAGGCAACCGTGATGTACTTTGGTTTTTCCAATGCACTAATGACTTTCCAAAGTATGATGAACGATATACTTGGAGATTTAATTCGTATATGATTAGTTATGGTGTACCTAGATGACATTCTAGTATTTGGGACATGTTTAGAGGAACATAGGTGACTGGTCAAAGAAGTGCTGAAAAGGCTTCAATTTAATGACCTTTACACTAAGGCAGAAAAGTGTTTCTTTGAACAAAGTAGTATCAAGTATTTGAGCATAATAATATTGGAAAATAAAGTACAGATGAATGAGGAGAAACTTTCAGGAGTTCTAGAGTGGCCAGTACCGACAAAAGTCAAACAAGTACAGACATTCTTAAGCTTTGCAAATTTCTATCATAGATTTATCGAGAACTTTGCCAAGATGTCGAAGCCACTTTCCGACTTGACCAAGAAGGATAGTACCTGGACTTGGGGCATTGAGCAACAAAATGCTTTTGAGGTGCTGAAAAAGGCCTTTATAACGGCTCCAGTCCTGAGAATACCAAATGATGAAGATCTCTTTAAGTTATCCACCGATGCCAGTGACTTTGCAACAGGAGCTGTCTTATCACAAAAAGACATGCAAACTAACCTGTGGCACCCAGTAGCCTTCTTTTCCAAGTCATTAGATATTCACGAAAGAAACTATGAAATCTATG
>Ga0153957_100276_pt1 | contig 29022 bp, 39 predicted proteins | sample TSFL041MetaG_FD_104745 | JGI IMG/M metagenome (GOLD analysis project Ga0153957, IMG submission 104745) | Attine ant fungus gardens microbial communities from Florida, USA - TSFL041 MetaG | ecosystem: Host-associated > Fungi > Mycelium > Unclassified | place: USA: Florida, Wekiwa Springs... | reverse complement strand
TTGACTCACGGATCACGCTGTAACCATATAAGGACCCGTTCAGTAGATAGTTTGTCTTAACTTCGGTCTGGTTCTGCATATCTAACTTTTGTTCTCGAACACCGGGGGCGTAAGATCGTAACAAGTGGCGGGGGACTCGTCCTCGGGTCCCTTTTCGGAGGTGACTTTGTCATCAACGGATGGTTCACGCCGGGTGGGTGGACCCAACCTGGCTCACCGAACCTGATGTAGGCACTAGATCTAGCCAAAAATTCTGCGAGGCCCTTGCAAGTAGCTAGGATGTCCGGCGGGTGTCTGCAGAAGGTCTGGAAGGTGAGACCCCCTCAAAGATGTGGTCCTAGTCATCGTGGCAGCTGCAGTTGTGAAAGATATGGATACGAGTCTGGTGAGGTTCACTACATGGGCAAGAATGATTTTTGAGCCGCAACAAAGTTGTATGATTCTTCTCGGCTTCTCCATTGTCCAATGTATGTGCTAGTTCAGGCAAACTTCTGATAGGACAAAGGAAAGTAAGAGCAGCATTAGGATGTGATTTTACAGCTCCAGAACTAGTAGATATCAATCTCGGTGCCTCTCGATCGCTCCAGACATCCCCCTCTCTGATGAGGCTTTCAAACAGCCTCCAGCATATAAGGTTATTTTCAAGTGCATTTATACCATTGTACTCCCTCTCTTTTTTCAACACTAGAAAATAGGCGCATCTCGTAGGAATAATCTCGCTTCTTCCTTCTTCACCCAGCGGACAACTGCGTTCGCAGCTCCGATCACAGCACTCTTGGGTAAACGAGCGGAAACAGCAATGTATAATTCAAAGGGCTGAGTTATCTAGTTAGAGGTTAGTAATGGCGATTTGTGATCAGAAAACACATACCCAGCCCATCACACTTTCTGTATCTGTGCGAACATATTGGAGCTTCAATAATTGGGACTGACCAGATTTGGCATGGATTGAATCGTGTAATATTTGATATAGAGTGATTAGTCTAAAAGGTGGGATCGCATTGAACAGAAATGTTTTATCTCGTAGTGCTCACCTGCGCTTTTCGTTCACCCTGTTATAAGGATCTTCGAAAGTCGGGAATGTGATTTGGACTTGAGACCGAGACTTATACACGAAATGTCGAAGTCCAGGAACACCGACCTCCGCTATAGTATAGACACATTGCTGTGACAACACAGCTTTTGTTAACGTTCGTAGCAAGCCATCAACGGCGAGTTTCTATTTTCTTGTCAGAAGTTCAACAATCGAGTTGAGTTCAACTCCACCTTCGTTGCTGTTTCACACCAATTCTTAACGTGCTCGAAATCATTGGTACTGCTGACACAGATCAAACTGACGTCCGGCTCCTGTACCTCGTCCGTTTCATTCTTTGTTAATGAAGTAGAGGTTGCGGAAGGAGATGGGGGACTTAAGCTCCCACATGAAGTGTCTCGGAGGAGAAACGAGATATATGCATTAACAAATCCAGAGGGATAGAACTTGGGAAGGCAAACAGGTATCCAGGAAGCGGATGCCTGTGAATTCACTATGGAGGGTGACTTGATAGTGTTCAGAAGTATGTGAATATCTAAGAGACAATTGTCACTTCTGAGCAAAAAAACCCAATATGACATACCTGCAGGGTGAATTGAATGTTTCCTCGGACGGATAAGAGTAACAACTCTGTCTCCAACAAGAAGAATGATGTATAACAATTCCTGAGATCGGTTTTACTGTATTCAGTAGCTTCATCAGGGACAGACGAACTTTAGTGTTTCCAGACGAAAGCTTTGGTACCAAAGCTTCAGCTATCTTCTTCCTGAGGTTAGGATCCAGCTTTAGGCAATTCAAGGATGAACTGCTGATCGCGATGTCAAGCTCAAACACGTCAATCAGGGAGGTCAAAAAAGACTCGGCTCCTGGAAAGGAGTATCGGACAAAGGTCAGCTCAACAGTGAAACCACACATACCGCCAAGCAACCGTCGAAGATCAAAGTTTGTCCGCCGTTCAAATATGCGTCTGAGTTGAGAAGCGGTGACTATGCTTATCATCTGCAGGTGAAGATATTCTAGGTGTGTTTTTGACTACAAAAAGAATCAGTTTCGTATTCCGACCATTTTCAGAAAAACCTACAACGGACTCTGGTTCGCCCCAGGATGAAACACAAACATAATAGAGGGGAGGGCGAAGCAAAAATGTTATCCTCGACTGCCCAGTATTAATGCAGCGTATTTTATCAGCATCATCGATGAAAACAGAGATTAATGCCTGTATGATTCCGATAGTTGACGCATTATCATAGTTAGCATTTTCTGGTTGACTAAGAGAGTTGCTTTTTAAGATATTCTCATGATTGTTGATAGGGAATACCTGACAAACACGGGCTTTCCTGCGTCAGTTAACACAAAATATTGCCGAGGTAAAAATCTAGTCTCTGATGCAAATCAAAAGAAGCGTATTACAATCAAATAGCCTGGTTACGAACCAGGTATGTAGGGAAGCTCCTGTAAATCGACTTTATGCTGTTTGTACCTAGATGCAGAACTCTCACTTTCTTTCCAGCTGTTCAATCATTTGAGGAGACTATGAAGTGAAGCAAGAAGCCTGACCTTTTTGTACCTGTTTGCCTGAAAGAGTCTTCCTTAGCTGTTCCCGCAGGTATCTTTTTGATTCATCATTGGTAGTTATGACAGGTTCGGACACCTCTGTCGAGTCTTCTTCAACGAAATCTGTGTCTATGTCTGCGTCCTGAATCAATATGCCTTCGTTCAAATCCACGTTGACAACGGATGAAGCTGAGCTCTCTGGTGCTCTCTCCCGCGGCAGGGGAAGTAGAGTAGAAAAGTCACATTCATCTTCCGGAGCCGCATGACTGTGAATGTGCAGGTTCGATAGTGAGGGCGATGGCTTCAACGGAGGAATGACAAGACGTGAGCCTGGTGACGTTGTCGGAATTCCAGTAACTGAGGGACTTGGACGAGAGATTGTGCGTGAACGAGGATAATATGACATGAATAGTATCGAGGCGATGTTAAAATCCTGATCAAGTCCAAGGATACGAAGAAATCATTATTAGCAAAATTAGAGAAGGAATTTTAGTTTCGGTGCTACTATCAATCTACATCACGTGATGTATATATTTTTATTTTTTGGATTCAGCATTTCTATTTCGCAACAAGCATAGTATTGAGGGAGATGTATATTACTTCTCTTGATTTATCCGAGAAATAGAGAGGGATTCTAGAGGTTAAAATGCTGGGGTCACAGATAAATTGAAAAACATTGATAAATCGTAGAATCTCCCTTCATACTTGGATATACAATAGTTTATTCCCTTGTCTCAGCATCAGATTGCTTGTTATATAAACACAAGCATGGGGAAAACGGTTGAGCAAGTTCTCCACGCATGCCATGAGTACCAGAGCACTTTCTAGACATTACTCATATCATTATTGATCACTCACCGAGCAACGAAGACTAATCGTGAACATCTACACCAATAATCATTGGATTAGCCACAGCCATAATATGATGGCTTGATACAACGATTTATTTATCCTCTAGGAATGAATCACGATTAAACATCTCGGAATGTTTTGAACATGTTCTCGTATAATCAAAACATACGCATGACCTGTTCAAGATGTACAAACAAAAGGCAGACACGGGAGGAACTTCCTGGAGTCGTGAGTACGCGAAGAACTCCGCGTATTGGTCGATACTTGATGGATTATGTTCGGCGGGATCTCGTCTCCTGACTCATCTATCCGCGGACAAGGTATGTCATTCGTGGACTTAATGTTATAATGCTTCCTAGATCTTGGCTGTTTTCTCGAGGTAGATTCTTCCATTCGTCATATGTAATGGTGCACATATCATATGCTATAACAATTTAGCTTGGGTGACCCTCCGCGCTCTTCTAGATTCGCCATGGGTCAAAAATTACCTTTCCAATCTCCCCCTTGTCAAAAGCGCGATAGATCTCCGCTGCCTGACTAAATTCAACTATCCGATCAATCAGACTGGCCGTTTCTCCGACCTTACCAAAGACGTCCTGCCGTTTGACTGTTTGAAAGATCACTAAATCAGTTGAAGGAATTTCTACGGTCGACTCACCAAGGAGATCGAAGGCCAAAGGGAACATCGCACGAGCCGGGCATCGACCAAAATCAAGAGAGACGTTCTTGTTATACAGTTGGCGGCCAGTTACAGGGAGGAGTGGTGTACCATGCACGCCCACAGACACAATGACGCCAAAGGCCCGCACAAGTTCATACCCAAGATTCATAGCATTTGTGTTTCCAACGACCTACTGCACGGTGAAACGAAGCAGAGCCCGTTGAACGTCAAAAACCTACCTCCAAAACAGCCGTTGCACCAACACCATTGGTCCATTCCTGAACTCGGATTTTTGCCTCATCAATAGAGAGAACAGTGAACTCCCCAGTCCCTTTCCCTGTAGTGTCTATGGTGTTGTATACTGCCTTCATCTTTTCTCGGCGAGACTGAATTGGGTCGATGGCAACCATTCGGAACGGAATATTGCGAGTTGCAAGGACATCCAACATACTGACAGTGGCACAGACACCAACGGGGCCCAGGCCAATGATTGCAATTGTCAGGATCCGATCAAGATCAGTCAAGCCGACCTCGTTCGCTGACACTTCTTCCTGAGAGAAACAAAGAGGCCATGGCTTTCCAGTGATCATTGGAGCAACTTTGGGATGGTTGATAGTCTGTAGGGCTGCAAAAACGCCGGTTGGTAAAATGTCGGCAAGTAGGACAAGAGAACTATCGGAAATAGTTGAGAGAGCTGTTTGCTTGACATTACTTGGCAAGGCACTGGACCATGTGGAAGGATTGCTGAGGTTGAACAACGTGCCTCCAGCTTTTGGAACGCGCACATATTGTGCCTGTCCCCCTTCAAGCGCAGGTGAGCCGAAGAGGAATCCGTCAGGACAGCGGCCCGTGTACCCCAGCCGACAAACACTGACCAGTAAATTAGAAGAGTCCACTAATTTGTGACTGGAACCTACTGGCATTCCCCACAACTCACAGTGAATGGTGACACAACTTTATCGTGAATTTTCAAACTAGAATATAGAGCAGGCCGACCCTGAACGTTTGAGTTAAAACTTTCTCCTAAGGCAACAACCTCCCCAATAAATTCATGACCACAGACGTGTCTATCCGCACCGATCAGATTTCCGCTCTATCATAGATAATTGAACTCTTACACTTGATTGACACCTCCGTGACCGCGATATATGTGGAGGTCACTACCTATTTACTGGATGGTTAGGTGTCACCAATGCCACTCGAGATTCCCTGGACTAACCACAAAGGCCACCCAGCTGGATCGTTCAATTAATCTAGACTGCTTCCAATCATTGAACAGTACCTACTTTGATTTTCACGATGGCGTCGTCAGGATGCTGGATTCTATAGACAATGTTCAATATTATGATAGAGTTAATCCAAAAGTTGACCCATACCTTGGAACAGGCGCTTCCTCGACTCGGATATCATAAGAGGGAGGGTGCCAGCGAATCACTCTCTGAATGTCGGGCAAGATCTGAGGGGAGGCCATGTGGTTGTCGGGAAGACACTGGGAATGTCGTGATCATATTACCAGGACATTGTAAGGCTGTAGTCATAAGGGCTCTCATCTCTCTCATGCCGAATTTACGGAGTGCGAATTCGCTCTTTCACCATCAAGTGCCGGACCGGAAACGGGCCGAGAAGTCTGCATGATCCAGCTTCGTTTAACAGATCTGTCAACGATGAATTCAGATGTCACTGTCATGTCATTTCCTGGGGCCCCGCGTTTTCTCGCGACCTTGAACTACCAGTCATCAAAGCGCGTTCATAGTCGAAATAGATTTTCTATAAAAGCTCTCAGCTGATTTTTGGTCAAGAGCTAAAACGAAAATGCGCTGGCTCTCTGCTCTAGCTTCGCTTTCATTCGCTACCCTTGGATATGCTGTCGTCGGCCCTGGTATCGTGACCGGTAACACAGCTGTTCACGATCCGACGATGTGCAAGGACAGTTCTGGAAAATATTTCGTTTTCTGTAAGTCACTCGCGTATAAAGACCAGAGTCCTCTGTAATTGAGCCCTCTTGAAAGCTACGGCCGTCGGGATAGAAATAAGAACGTCTACAGACCGCACCGCTTGGACTCTTGTTGGAAAAGTATGGCCGAACGGTGCCTCCTGGACCGACCAGTACACTGGTACATCCAATGGGTGAATTTGAACGTTTCTGGACACAGCACTATACTTACCACATTGAATAGTAACCTTTGGGCGCCAGATTGTACCATCGTCAACGGGCAATTCTTCGTGAGTTGTCAGATAATTTTCACTGTCTCATCTCCTCATTCATCTACTAGCTATACTATGCCGCATCTAGCTTTGGATCTCAAAATGTAAACATAACTTTCCCAACTAAAGTGTTGAACTTGCTCATGCGCTTGCTTACAGTCAGCTATCTTTTTGGCCAAGTCATCGACTGGAATGCCAGGTATTCCTGAACTTCTAGTCATTATGCCGTTAGATCTTATTGTGAAATAAGGCAGCTTCACTCATGTCGGTCTGGTCACTTCCACGTCGACTGCTAACAACTACAACGTGAGTGTAATCATGTGATTCTCAGCACTATACAATTGACACTTTCCAAAGGCTATTGACCCCAAGTGAGTCCAAGTTCGCCCCTATAACATTGTGATACTCACCACTGGAGTGATCTTCTAGCCTTCTGATTGGTGAGTCTACGCATATCAGCCCTTTCTCGTCTAACATCTTCATCAGACGGCAGTAATTGGTACCTCTCCTTGGGCAGCTTCTGGACTGGCATAAAATCTATGAAGTCGGTTCAACCATCCTACGAAACGATTACCGAGACTCTGACACTCGATCTAACTTTCAGCATCAACTCTTCTTCGGGTTTACTTCGTGACAGCAGTGTCACTTCTCTTGCCACACGGACTGCTAATAGTGGAGCTATTGAAGCTAGTTCTATACTCAAATTCGGCAGCTTCTACTATCTCTTCACTAGCTGGGATAACTGTTGCCAAGGAACCTCAAGCACTTACAACATTCGTGTTGGGCGTTCTACTTCGTGAGTTTTCTCTTTTTGTATGCAGCTTATCAGTTGAGGCATTTTGTCGACTTAGACCGACAGGTGGATTTGTTGATCAAGCTGGCGTATCCCTACTAAACGGGGGCGGTACTCTTGTTCTGGGCTCACACGATAGTGTATGTTTGAAGCATTCTTTATCCTGAGCTTGATGATAACAGATTGATCAGATTATTGGGCCCGGTGGTCAAGATCTTATGTTGGATGGCGATGGTCCTATCCTGGTCTACCGTAGGTACTATCATCCAATTGGCTGAGCATTCTCCTTGACCGGATTACTTGCAGATTATTACACTCCCTCCGGAAGCTTCGTGAGTGACATTACTGCCACCTTTCCTCATAATTGATAGCAACTCTCATCGTAGCTCGGAATCAACAGACTCGATTTCTCTAGTGGCTGGCCTGTCGTTGTTTAATACATCAAATCAATAACATTCACAGAAAGAAGTGGTTGGAGGTCTTATGTTTAGTAGACTGTCCCATTCATGTAATGGATCATTTGTGGATTACAGAATCAACAAAACAATTATTAGGAAGGAACGTGCTGACAGCACCGAACCTTCAATTACAGGGACATACTCGACATTCAGACATCTACAATACCAGCTGCAACAGCAAGCAAAAAATTTTCAACGACCGCTTTTCCCTTCTGCAAATTAACCAAGGATATACGTTCATTAGGCAAGTGGGCTTGATCCTGTTTTAAACAAGATCATCTCAGCATATGATCGGAAACCAGCGAATTATATCAACTTACGGAGCTCTGGCCCATAGGTAGATGCAACGCATGGCACTTGAACTCCTTCTCTAGCCACGGCACGGAAGGAATTGACTACAGACACAATGTCTTTCATTGAATAAGTTGGAAAGCACAAAGAACTTACACCGCCCTCTCGGATCCGTAATGGTTCCATATTCCATTCTTCTTTTACTGCGTTCGCCAGTGCCTTGAAGTATGGATCTTCAAGCTCACCCAACCACCAGTCTGCTGTATGCACGACTTCAGCCTACGTTGTCCCTTGAGCACCTGCCAGTGATCAGATAAGGATTCTTACTTTAAGCTGATTGGGGCTATTGAATCTATTGAACGTAGATTTCAGGAAGTCGATTAAGGACTGAATGATAGTGTCTAAATCTTGATCAGGCACAATGCGTAAGGAAATCTGGGCTTTGACTGTGCTAGGAATGACTGTTGAGTCTGAATGGAATTATTGAATCAGAGAACGATCATGAATATATCACAAGTTGGTCTTACTCCTTGGTCCACTAATTTCAATATTATGTATCGTCAGAGACGGTTCTCGCCATTTAGAACGCAACAGTGAAGCAGGTTTTTGTGTAACCTCTGAAAGTAACTTATAGAGCTCTTCCTCTTCCTCAGTTTGGGGCCGAACTTGGTCATCTGGGATTCAAGTCTGTCAATTTATTGCAGAATGAAGCAGATAAAAACTTACAAAATTGAGATATTTGAATACGCCCCTGGCCATCAGTAAGGGTAGCCAAAAGTTTAATCCTTTCCTCAAGGATCTGAGTACCTTGCAGTCCAGAAAGGACAAAAAACAGGACTCACATGTCAACCATAGGTTCTTCAATTGCACCACCCTCGATTCCCGAATGTAGGTCTGGCATTGCACTTGAAATCTACAGGTCCACAGCTCAACCATAAAATCTGAACAGAAGAAAGGAAATTTACCAAAAGATTACAGTGAACGACCCCTCTGAAACCATAGGTCAAACACGCCCTATCCTCTGCAATCCATGTTGAGTTACTATGAAGAAGGAGCAAGTACATTAATCACACTGCATTGACAGAGAAAAGAGAATGTAAAAGCTCACCTGACGAGGATTTCATCGATATGCCCGATACTATCTTTATATTTCCTGACTGTCTCTCCAAAACTAGGACTACCAATTTCCTCTTCACCCTCAATTAGAAGCACAAGGTCTACTCCTAACATCCTTCGTGCAAGAAGATCAGCCGCAGCACATGCGATAGCAAGTATAGGACCCTTGTCATCTGCCACCCCACGTCCATAGAGATATCCGTTTCTGCCCGTTAAGGTAAATGGATCAGAATTCCAGCCTTCTGAAGGCGCTGGAATGACATCGTAATGTCTACAGTGTTGCAAACAGTCAACTACTCGAGCAAGGAAAGAGAAAGACTTAAACAAACCCATATAGCAGGATACGAGGAAGGGGTTTATCACCTTTGCGACCTTCGAATGTACTAAGCACGATTGGATTTCCACCCTCGCCTGTAGGAAGCTGCTTGATAGTCAGGATACAAGACTGCAAGAGAAGAAGATATATACGAGTGTAGCTTGAGCACCTAGCTGTGCAAGGCACTTTTTTAACCAGATAGCAGCTTTGCGGCAGTCTTCTTTGTGTGTAGGTTGTGAACTGACGCTTGGGAATGTGACAAATTTACTGAGTGCATATGATAACGTTTCTGGATGAAAAGCTCCCAGTTCTGTAATCAAGAACAGTACTTGACATACCAGATATTGAATCTTTTTCAGGTGATGCGTTGTTCAAGCCGATTAGTTCGCCCGTCATAGTTCGCGTCCTTTTGGGCGTGATCAGCTCCCAGACCTACATATAGCATGAACAATTGGGATGAGATCAGGACAATCTTATCTACCTTGATATTAGAATCATTTCCACCAGTAACGAGACAAAAAAACCCATCGCTGTCTTTAGTGACGACTGAAGAAAGAATAATCCCGTCATGTGCTTTCCAGGCAGCCAAACAATCGAATGAATTAGACCATTGCTTCAAGTATATCGTCTGAGAATGAAGTACACCATGAACCAAGCTTGCTCACTTGCACACAACCCCCTGCCGAGAAGGTATAGAGATCACCATTGAATACGGACAAGGACAATATATCGACGCCCTGTGATTAGGCAGAACCTAAACGTGAGCACACGAGGACTATCCAGGACATATTTACCTCTCGAATGATGATAGTTCGGACGGATGTTTTGGTTTCAAGGTCAAGAATCTTGACATACCCATCTTGGCACCCAGCAGCAATAGTATCGCCTCTGGACACAAGAGCAAGAACAGCGCCGTGTCCACAATTGAATTCATGGATCAAGGTCGGGGATTTAGTTGAACAACTCCAAAGCTATTTGCAGCCGTCAAATCTAAAATGACTACCTGTCAAAACTTAAATAACGCACTTTGACCTTTTCATCGCCACTGCCTGTCGCAAGACGCACGCCATTTTCGTCATCCAAGGCAATCATGCAATATACATAACCCCAATGTGCAGAATCAAGAACATTAGAAGCCGTGATCTTGAAGCATGCTTGTGGGACTTGGATGTCGTTGTAAGTATCAGGACCCGGGTTTTCTCGACCTAAGTGGTGGCCATTACGGGCATTTGTATCTGCAGGTTTACGTAGATATTGGGGATAGCTGTCAAAAAATTTGTGTGCCTTGCGGGATGTTGGTGTAGTGTATCCGCTTGAAACCACGTCTAGAAGCGAAGTAGATGATTCGGATGGAGAGGGTGAAGGACTGAAGTGGAACCACTGGAGCGAGGTGTTCTGACAGCCGACATGAATTGTTTGAAGGGTTGTAGACCAAGCTAACGAGAAGAGATCACCCGAACAAATTTCGAGGCACGGTTCAATGATATAGAGGGGGGACAGTGTTTTGGTGCACCAGACCTGATAGGTGTGAGTGAGCATGTGCGTGCGTGGAGACGAGCCCTGGCTCACTCGAATCCTACTGTCTCCTGTGCACACAGTGAGCTCATTGACAATAAAGTTATAGGGATGAACATACCTCCTGAACTGAATAACCAGTTTTTATCTTTCGCGTACTCTAGTGCGAGAACACTTCCAGTATGACCGCACAGGGTGGCTTTCAATGAAAAAGTCCTTTTGTCCCAAACCTGAGAGACTGGTCATTTGAATAGTTTTTAGGTGCTAGCAAGCCGATATGTACCAAAATATCACGGTTCTGGCTGCCAGAGAATATGTAGTCGTCGGTGGCGGCAAGACTGAGGACCGAACTCTTGTTCTCCTGGAGAGAGTGGAGGAGACGTGGATGCTCCTGGCCGCCATAAAGATCACGGGCAAGGGAAGCTGGCCTCATGAGAGACGGAAGTCAGGGAAGAAGAGGACTTACGGTGGACCTGCATGGAGTTTACGGCTAGTGTGACGAGCTGCCAGATGCTTTCTTCTTCAGACTCCGATGACCTCCCAGGCCTTGTCCATGTTATTGCCTCGCGTATGTATCCTGTCTTCAATGCTATCCCGGCTCATCGTCCTCAGGGAACTTAGAGCGGAAACGGACGCGGACCTCCTGCCATAGTTCTGGAAGTCGTAAGAAGCACAAGACTCAGGGCGTGTATTAATACTGCGTGTGGTCTATCATTTCTGACTCGTGCATAGTAAACACAAAGGCCAGGGGTAACGCTGCGTCTCTGAAGCACTATCAATCGCTGGCTATTCCTATCGAATTAACGTCCGAAGACGAACATCAGCGTCGGAACCCCAAATCTAAACGTAATAATGCGAAAAACAATATTCCATTGGCACAAGTGATCGACCTTTGTTCAGATGCAGAGGATGTGCCCCCGCTACCACGCCCTTCCAAAGATTTCGTGCCTCCATCACGAGGAACAGGCTCGACAGTCTCGAGTGAAAATGATGACATCGGTCCGTCTTCGCTTTCTAACCACACTACACTCCCAGATGATGTACAACATCCACCTCAACAAGGGCAACAGCTATCTGTTGAGCTGATGCGACTGGAAAAGAGGGAAATGCGGGAAGGTGTAATGAATGCGAAAGAACAACTGTTGTGGCAAGAAGAGGTTTCAAATAATGCATCCGAAACAACCATTTGTCCGCCGCCACGCAAGCGGCTTCGGGGTTGCTCTTCTTCGCATTCTCCTGTGTTAATCATGCCGAGTGGACCAATTTCCCTCCCTTGTGCATCATCTCCTCGGTTAGGCGAAACTCAGAGTTTTCCATCTTCTGAAGGAAGTAGGCATTGTCCAGTACCTGACCAACTCTCCTCATCAGAAGCGGAAGAATCAACAAAACCTCTGCAATCTGTGTATGATGATATCTTCCGAACTATGCTCCATTCCGAGGGCGACGTTACCTTGTGTAATGTTTTTCCGTTCAAAGTTCGACTCCCACCTCACCCAACCGCTACAGCCAAGGGCTTCGAGCCTTTTGACATGAACTCAACTCCACCACCTCTTCTCACGCCATCATTCTTTGAGAGAGCCAGACAGCCACTGCTTTCACTGTCTGACGAATCCTCAAGGACAAAAGTAACAATCTCCACTCCTGAACGAGATTCATTGAGTAAGATGAAATCGCGAGCTTCAAGTTGAGATCAAAGTGAAATTACATCCGAGGCAGCGCAAACCTCAGATGTCGAGCTGCTCTAAATACCTGAACCCGCAGATAGGACTGGAATTGCCTTCATTACATCAAGATGCTCAGCTACCCAAGATTCTCCTGGACAGGTTGACTCTGTACCGGTCACTCAGCCTGAAGTACCTGTCAACACAGAGGTTCAATTGAAACTGACGAACACGTTTCTTTCTGTACATTCATCTCGAGACTACATTAGAGGGAGAGCTTCAAATCCGATTTAACATTATCATTGAATACCTCAATCAGTGTCCTACTTTCATCATGCCTTCTCTCTACCAATTAATATTGTTCCTCGAAAGCAGCTGGAGTAGTTTATCAGTTTCTGCGGCATCGGAAGATTGGTTGGAATATTGCATGGTGACGAGTAAACCAAAGGTCACCATGTTTCAATAGATACTACTTTCTTAAGAAAAAGTGTTTTATTCATGTACGTTGTATAGGGATGAATATCATGAAACTATGATTTGGTATCAAACCTATACTAATTATTTCATTGGCCTGAGAAAGTTGACCTGACGTCAATCTATCTCGGTTGGTACGCATTGACCATGCAGACCTTGCTTCGTCTTGGTCCTAATAGTCCTCGTAGCATCATTTCTAGACCATCTCTATCTCAACCAACATGCCAACGACTCCTCCTGCGGAAGTTCTCAACAAAGACCCCGACACTCTCACCTTCCCTTCGTAGATCATATCTCTACGTTCCATCGTCCTCCGATAAAATGTTAGAGAAAACGAAAACTTCAGATTCAGACGTTTTTGTATACGATTTGGAGGACAGCATCGCGCCTAATGTCAATGATAAAGTTACTGCGAGGGAGAGGTTGAAAGCATTTTTGGCTGTTGAGTTTTATAGTTTTCAAGATTTTATCGTACCTAACGTGGGCTGTAATTGACAGACGGATCCGATTGCGAACCGGGGACGTGTGGGTGTACGAGTGAATGGGATAGGTACCCCATTTTTCGAAGATGATATCAAGGCTCTTGTATGTCCCTTCACCTCATCCGACTTTATTGAATAACTCATGACTGAATAACTCTTTTCTGACCATACGAACGCTTCCTCAGTTTACTTTAGAAAACGTGACGCATCTTATTCTTCCAAAAATCCACGACACAAAGGATCTAGACTATGCTTCTAAATGCTTATATGACGTATACATGACTACAGACAGAGAGAGCTTTGTGAACATCATACCAAGTGTCGAAAGTGCGAGGGCGATGATCAATTTAGAATCAATTGCCGGATGGGGTTCGAACTTGGGTAGACAGATGGGTGGACAACTGGGTGCTTTGTTGGTGTGTTCCTTCACTGGCGCGTATTCCCGATATGCCCGTTGACCAATAACTGGGTCATAGTTTGCCGCAGAAGATTGTAAGTGTGCTCTAGATGTCAATTTGCGTCTGGAAGTCCATGGGATGGGTCAGATTGCGCGGATACTGGAGTTGTGAGATCACCCTCAAGACGCGAGTTGCTTTATATGCGTTCAAGGATTGTGATCACAGCCAAGGCTTTTGGTCTGGAAGCTATTGATATGGTAAGCTGTTACAACCTGAATTGAAATTTCTGTTTACACATATCTGTGTAGGTCTGTGTGCATTATAAGGACCAGAACGTTTTAGAGGATGAATGCCTGGAAGGCCGACAGCTTGGGTTCACCGGGAAGGTGAGTACAATTCTAATTCTGATTTTCATTGGCTGACTGGACGGTAATCAGCAAGCCATCCATCCCGCACAGATCCCAGCTATCCAGTCTACATATGTTCCTTCATCCCAGGGTATGCACTTCTATTTGCTATAAGTTCAAGGTAGACTTCTCTGCTGGTAGAAATTCTTCGTGCTGCAAAGATATTGCATCAACTGGGACTCGCTTACGGTGTTGAGCGAGGCGCTGTTGGATTGGAGGGAGAAATGATTGACGCCCCAATGCTCAAGCAAGTTCGTAATTTTCTTCATGAATCGCTAGGTCGCATTAACAATATGTATAGGCAGAGAAAACCATTGCAGTGGCGAAAGCAGCTGGACTCGTTATACCTGATGTATCTATAACTGTAGACCACTGATTGTATCATGGCCAAACAAAGCCCAAAATAATGACACAGCCCCAGTGGGTGCGAGATACTTCTGTACTACCTATCGACATTTATGGCTTCAGACCTTGAACGATATGTTAGCGACAATGTTCTGACAGTCAGTATTCATGTTGCTCAAATGCCCGTTTATGAACCTAAATTCTTCCTCTAGTACTTTGGTCTTTCAGATCGGACAACTATCGACTTTGTCATAGCCTCCGGCATGTTTCTAATACATATTGAATCTTTGATTGCTGACTGATGATATCTTCAGCATCCTCTTCGAAATCTGCAGACGCTCTATTTTCAAGTCTATCCTCCTTTGGTCTTCCAAACAGTTCAGCGGCCCACGACTTTGTAAGTCAAGTCTTTAGTCGAGCACCCCGTAAACGCAAGCACAAACATCACGCAGAAGATGTAGTACGTCGACAAGCAGAAAAAGAAGCTAAAGCACTCCGTTCACAAAAATTTGGGTTCTTGTTAGATGACGAGGCTCCTGGTGATGTCGTTGAGGTTCGCAAGTCGAGTAAATCCAAGGAAAAAAGAGAGAAAGATTATAGCACTGGAAGGAGAGATAGACACATGAGGAAGCGGGATTACGACGAGAAGGAATGGGAGAGTGACGAAGAGGAGAAGGCGAGGAAAAGGTGGAAGAGAGATGAGGAAGCTGAGCGAAAAGAACAGGAGGATGAGTTTATGGAAATAGAGGATGAGAATAACAAGAAGGAGAGGGAGCGTGAAGAAGATCTGCGGGAGCGTGATGCTTTCGCAGAACGAATACGTGAACGTGATAAAGAGCGGACGAAGAAAGTCGTAGAGGATCACTCATCTAAGGTCACTGGTGCCGCAGCAGAGGCTGCTCAACGACGACAACTAGCTGAAGATGTTCAAGCCCGAAATGCAGCATTGCCCTCCCTTCGGTTGCACTCACGTCAGGAATATCTGACCAAACGTGAAATCCAGCAAATTGAATTGCTGAGGAAGGAAATTGCAGATGATGAAGCTCTGTTTGCTGGCATGAATATTTCAAAGAGAGAGAAGAAGGAATTAGAGAGGAAGAAAGAGCTTTTGCGGTTGGTCGAGGAACGGTTGAAGATTAATGACAAGTGGGATGGGTACCAGTTGCCGGAGGACTATATCACGGAGCAAGGCAAGATTGACAAGAAAAAGAAAGAGAACGTACTCTACAAACGTTATGAAGATGCTAAGCCCAAAGATGATCAGTTCACGACGGACATTGACCAGTGGGAAGCCCATCAGACGCAAATGAGTACTTTCAAGACTGGTGCACAGGACAAGAAGGAGATTGTTGACGATTATGAATATGTCTTCGACGAGAGCCAGACTATTAAATTTGTCATGGAATCTGCTGCTCTCCCTGGTTATGGCATGAGCGCCGCAGACAAATTGCTCCAAAAGCAGATTGAAGAGTCGGAGAAACGAGGTCAGTCTGTCCGATCCATTGCCGGAGACTTTGAGTCTCATAAGTCGTATTTGCAGCAAAAACTATCGAAGAGACTCGGAAGAACCTACCCATATACCAGTATAAGCAAGATATCATTGATGCCGTTCGAGAACACCAGGTCCTCATCGTCGTGGCTGAAACTGGATCAGGAAAAACCACACAGCTTCCACAGTACCTTCACGAAGCAGGTTTCACAGCCAATGGCCAAAAGATTGGTTGTACGCAACCACGTCGCGTTGCTGCGATGTCTGTTGCCGCTCGTGTGGCAGAGGAAATGGGGACAAAAGTCGGTTACGAAGTCGGCTACTCCATTCGTTTTGAAGATTGTACCAGTGACAAGACTGTTCTCAAATATATGACTGACGGGATGTTACTACGTGAATTCCTGACGGAACCTGACTTAGCAAGCTATTCAGTCTTGATCATTGACGAAGCCCACGAACGAACACTGAGTACGGACATTCTCTTTGCTCTTGTCAAGGTTGGTAATTGATTCCATCTCCCAGTTTCTGATTTAAGTCCCCTCAGGATATTGCTCGCTTTCGACCTGAATTACGGCTCCTCATTTCCTCGGCCACGGTAGATGCTGAGAAATTCAGTGAATACTTTGACGGAGCCCCAGCATTCTACGGCAAGATCTTCCGCTAGACTTTGAACGTCCTTATACTTACACCACACATTAGTTCCTGGGCGTCAATTCCCCGTTGACATCCATTATACTCCCCAGCCAGAAGCGAATTATCTGCATGCCGCAATTACGACTGTATTTCAGATTCACATGTCCCAACCCAAAGGGGACATACTGGTTTTTCTTACAGTAAGTTACTCTGTGCCTTACCTTTCGAAGTAGCCTAATTTTTTGCAGGGTCAAGAAGAGATCGAGGCGTGCCAAGAGAACCTACAAGAGACAGCCCGTGCTCTGGGGCCGAAAATAGCGGAGCTCATCGTCTGTCCAATTTATGCCAACCTTCCAAGTGAAATGCAAGCCAAAATTTTCGAGCCAACTCCAGAAGGTGCTAGAAAGGTTGTATTGGCAACAAACATTGCGGAAACCTCTATCACTATTGACGGTGTTGTTTTCGTAATTGATCCCGGCTTTGTTAAACAAAATTCATACAACCCAAGGACAGGCATGTCCTCACTTATGGTCGTCCCTGTAGGTTTCTCACTCATTTCATGCAATTGAGACAGACTAATTCAAGTCTCTAGTGCTCCCGTGCGTCAGCGAATCAACGAGCAGGTCGTGCAGGACGGGTTGGACCCGGGAAATCATTCCGGCTCTATACGAAATGGGCTTTCTCGAATGAATTGGAAGAACATACTGTACCTGAAATCCAAAGAACGAATCTGGGGATGGTTGTTCTTCTCCTGAAATCGCTGGGTATCAACGATTTGATAGGATTTGAATTTCTCGATCCCCCGCCAGGAGAAACGCTGATGAGAGCGCTTGAAATGTTGTATGCTCTTGGAGCTTTGAATGATCGTGGTGAATTGACGAAGCTTGGGCGACGGATGGCTGAATTTCCTGTGGACCCCATGTTGTCAAAAGCCATCATCTCTAGCGAAAAATATTCTTGTACAGATGAGGTGTGTCAAAGATTGTTTGCCCTCTCTTTGAATAAGTGAATGATGTATTTTGATAGGTTCTGACGATCATTGCCATGCTGTCAGAGTCAGGTTCCTTGTTCTACCGACCGAAAGACAAAAAGTTACACGCAGATCAGGCGAGACAAAACTTTGTACGACCTGGTGGGGATCACTTTACCTTATTGAATGTTTGGGAGCAATGGGCGGAAACCAATTACTCGCAACAATTCTGTTACGAGCAGTTTTTGCAGTTTAAAAGCCTCAGTCGAGCGCGTGATATTCGCGACCAACTAGCGGGATTGTGTGAGCGTGTGGAAATTGTCATTCAATCCAACGTCAACTCGAATGATATCACGCCAGTTCAAAAGGCGATTACGGCTGGGTACTTTTACAACACGGTATACAACATGTACTTCAGTTTCAAATACTTTGTTTATGGTCTTTTTTTACAATAGGCACAACTCCAGAAGAGTGGTGACTCATATAGGACTATGAAGACCAATCACACCGTCTATATCCATCCTTCCTCGAGTCTCTTCCAAGCCCAACCTCCGGTGAAGACAATCCTGTACTATGAATTAGTGATGACATCAAAGTCGTACATGAGGTTTGGCTTGACGATCATTACTTTGAGCCGATATCTCATTCTATCTCTTTAGGCAGGTGATGGAGATCAAGCCCTCATGGTTGCTTGAAGGTATGTCACAGTCAGATGGAGCTATAAAGTTGTTGCCAACCATTTCTCATAGTTGCACCTCATTACTTCAAGTCTGCGGATTTGGAGCAACTGGCTGCGGGAGACAAAAAAATGCCAAAGGCGATTGGTGCCAGTAGCTCCCGACCGTGATCTACTTATTACGTGCCACTATGGGGTTGATCTGTTGTATTCAATTATCTCAAAAGACAGTGGATCTTCAACCTCTCCCCACAAAGGGCTGTCCGGTCGGCCTGGAAGTATAATTTTCAGAGGCGTCACCAAGTGAGGAAGAAAAAAAAGGCCTCACAAGACGGTGACTTCCAACATTGTTGTCGTGTTTGGGAGACTGGCGATATAGACGACGGTATTAGCTACATCTTCTACGTCCATGAGTGGTTCAACCATGACTTGGCCATCCGCTTGAGGTAATCCACTGTTGTAAAATGGACTTGTCATTTCACTTTTCGTATTTCCTTGATGTATTAGACTTTTGAATGAACGTCAAAATTCAAGGAATAAAAGGTAATAAACGTACCGACGTCGAGCTGAGTGGCAGTAATATTGTATTTACGACCGTCCAGAACGGTACTTTTGGTAAGGCCAGTTATGGCATGTTTAGTAGCCCCATATGCGATTGCATGAACCCTCGGGACACGAGCTGAGATAGACCCATTGTTGATGATGCGACCTTGGATCCGACTTACAGGTGAGCTCATGGATTTTTTTTTTATTGGAAAACCAACCTCCATTTGGTTCCTGAGCTTTGAAGATCCTGACAGCTTCCCGAGTGCATAAAAAGGGACCGATCACATTGACGTCAACGGCTTGTCGGAATGTTTCTAGTGTCATCGCTTCAATAGGGGTTGGAGGAGGTGCAATACCCGCGTTCTATCCTATCCGTGATTAATTGAAATCAACGTCATCAGAATGTGCTCAACATTGAAAACGAGATCGATCCGGCCTGTTGATGAATGATCGTATATGTCAGAGAGAGGGTTACATGTTTTTTTTCCTCGACTCACCAAATGTCGAGAACGCCTGCTGAAATGATGTTTGGATGAAATCCTGATCTGTCACGTCTCCTGAGAATACGAGCTTTTTCGGACCCGTGCATTGACTTTCTGTTTCCCTCAACTTTTCCTCTCGACGTGCGATCAAAACGACGTTCCAGCCTGCTTTTGAAAGAGCGATGGCGGATGCTCGCCCGATACCTGAATGAAGAGATCTAATTATCCATCTTGACTTTTCTTTTTTTTTTTTTACGGAAGGAGGAATGGATGGAATACTACAAACCAGAGGATGCACCCGTGATAATGGCAGTTTTAGTTGTCATTTTCAATTCGATTTTGTTCGCTCGACACCGATCTGGCTTGATCGACGATGAGATGCAATGACGTTATGGTTAGTCAGCAGATCGTTGTAATTTCTTTGGCCAGAAAATGCAACTTAGCAGCCGTCAAGTCGCCGTCTAAAAATAGATCACAGACTTTTTAATTTTTTTAAATGTGAAACTGTTGTTTCCCCCTGATAATTCTCAACACCAATGCTTCACATCGTAAAATACCAATATCATTTCTCCCAAGAATCAGCTGAGCTTGTTCGACATCATCTCGCCAGCTACAGAGCCGTAGTCTGGTGTGACTCATACTTGCAAGCACCATCAACTTCCTATTCTGGGTTTCTGGTGGCAGACTTCCCATTCGGCTATGTGGTGCTAGTCACTAGCACTAGCAGAAGGATGAAAAAAAATCTAACTCGATGAGAAAATCATCCTGTAGTCTGGACAAAGTTCAACTGACAGTCAAAAAAGAGTAGTGGCGGAGTGTGACAGGTCTAGACGTAACAGAGCATAGATGCGCAGGTAAGTCCTCAGATGCTAAGAAGAGAGATAGAAACGACTCATTTGATTGCTTTACATACAAGCTCTTTAAGTACTGTATTTTACTGAGTAATAAGAACGAACTCAGGGTAGTGATATGCTCCGCTAAGCAAATGAGCAAATGAGCAAATGAGTAACAGGTGAGCATGTAAGTTAAGAAAATAAGCGGAGCAGGGATCATTAGAGGAATGATAACGAAATGAAAAAAGATCCTTAGAATATTCTTCGTTAAGACGACTTGACATCCCAATTCAAACAGCGACTTGAAATTTAAATATCCATCATGTGTGTCAACCCAGGTTGGAACTGAGGGACCTTCCGTGTGCCCGAGAATTAACAGACGCGATAACCAACTACGCCATTGACGCACACGGAATATTGGAATAATATACTCTTCAATGTCTAAAGATTATTGAGAACCGAGAAATGCCAAGCGACTTTTGAATTCACAATTTACCATGAACTATTAAAAAATAGTTTAGGGCACTAACTGTTTTAGTAACTGTAGACTTGAAAAAGAAGTACTAACGTTTAAACACATATTATTATTTAGGTGAGAGTAAAAATGATAGATCTCATTGTCGCAGAAACCTAGTCGCACGTTGGTTTGACTTGGAATAAAGCGTATTCCGTTGCAAACCAATGAGTAGATAACAACTAATTACAAACTTATATACTAATGAAATATTCCAGAAGCTTCCACCGGATCACGGCGTCGGCTTGATTCCCCAACACTCATGGCCATCGTGGTTCTCCGCACTCTATCTGTGAGGTCCCTCTCCCTCCTATATTACCACTCTGCAAACATAAAAGAAGAAAAGAGGTGTGGATATATATATTCTCCTTTTTACTTGCCGGTGTACCCGTCGCTGCCAGTTTGGCTAGAGAAATTAATCCTGCTCACTTGGCTATATCCTATTATACTCACCTAGCCCATTTTACTTCTGTGTTTGTCTCTTTCATATGAAATGATTTGTATATTATCAGAGGCAGTGAGCCTCTGTGGTCAGTAGACTACTGTGTATGTACACTGCATTTCAAATTTAGTGGAGTGTGACTATGTGACAGGTCTACAGACACCACACCATCACTTGACATGTGCCTCACTTGACCTATGTCCATGGTTTATTACATCAAGCCTCTTAGACACTTCTTTCCCTAATTTTCATTTCATTTCCATCTTCCAAAAAAAAATTTTGTGCTAAACCAAGAGAAGAAAAGAGAATGAAAGAGGGGCAGCAGTAAAAAAAATCAATTTTACTTGTTCCTAAATTAGAACTGATGTAAAAGGGAGTTGTGCCCAGGTATAGAAATTTGTTTGTGAACGAAAATAGATAACTCTTGTTTCCATGCTAAAACGTCCCGTGCCTTGATATCTTTTTGTGGTCACGTTTTTCCATTCCAAGATCCTCAAATTTGGATATGAGAATGAGTCCAATTCCTTAAATCTCTTGTTTAAAAAACAAATAAATACAAGGTCATGAAATTCTTCAAAAGTAATAACATCCTCAGAACATATCTTGTTTCCGGGCACGTTGCACATGCGCATCTGAATGCAGTAGAGAGAGAGTGTGTGTAGTGTGTGTAGTGTGTGTGATCCGCCCGCCGCCCTGACCGGCTGTTAAAAGATCCCGGAACCCGAAATGAGGGGTCTCGAGCCTCCCCTTCTTTTTTTTCCCCACGTTGCCTCCAATCATGGTTGTTCGTACGCCACTGATAACGGGGTTGGCGCGTGCCTGGGTTTCCGGCATAAGGAAGCGATATCAGACGACGCAAGCTGTTCCGTATGGACCTGGGATCCCACCTCCCCTCAAAGGAATTCGGGTTCTAGACTTGACACGTGTATTGGCTGGGCCTACTGCGACTATGCTTCTGGGCGATCTAGGAGCCGATGTCATCAAAGTAGAGGAAATCACTCGGGGAGATGATACACGTAGGTTTTTTCGTGCGTTGAGGAGGGAGCCTGAATTGTGCTGTGCCTAGGCTCGTGGCATCCTCCTAGTGCGCCTCTTTCGGAAGAAGCACCCGCTGAGTCGGCGCACTTGCCACCAGAGTCGGCGTATTTCCTTGCAGTGAATCGAAACAAACGATCTATTACGGTGAACTTGAAGAAGCCTGAGGGCGTGAAGATAATACGGGAATTGGTGGAACGGTCTGATGTACTGGTGGAAAACTTTGTGTCTGGAAAGCTGGCAGGCCTGGGTCTGGGCTGGGAAGACTGCAAGAAGTATAATGAAAGATTGATCTATGCCTCGATCACAGGTATGATTTAGTTTGTGGGAAGTTTTTATTTAGGTGTGGGTTGGAGACTCAAGCATTTGATGGTAGGGTATGGACAGACGGGACCCTACCGAGAAGCAGCCGGGTACGACGTTGTTATTGAGGCAGAGGCAGGGCTCATGCACATGTGAGTGTGGGGAGGGGTTGAGGTAAGCGAAAGATTGAGAATGACTGTGTTACATAGCACAGGGGAGGCGGATGGTGCGCCGTGCAAGGTAGGGGTGGCGGCAACGGACATTGCTACGGGATTGTACGCACATGGGGCGATCATGGCGGGGCTGTTGTCGCGGCAGCAGACGGGGAAAGGGGTCTGGATTGACTGTAATCTTTTTGAAACGCAGGTGGGTGAGGGTAAGGGCGGGTACTGAGACTTTGAATTAATGGATGCAGATAGCAGGGCTTGCGAACATTGCATCGAACTATCTGATTGCGGGAGAGGAGGGTTCGCGGCATGGGACAGGACACCCGTCTGTGGTGCCGTATCAGGTATTCCCGTGCAAAGATGGGTTTCTGATGATTGGGGCGGGGAACAACAAGCAGGTGAGATCAGATACTTTGGTGGGGGAGAAAAGGTGGGTTCAGATTTTGTTTACAGTTCCGACTGTTGGCAGAAAAGGTATTGGAGATGCCGTGGCTGGTGAGTGACGCACGGTTTGCAGAGAACAGGGAGAGGGTGGAGCACCGGGAGGAGCTGGTGGGGATCATCACGGCGAGACTGCGGGAAGAGGACGCGGGGCACTGGGTGAACAAACTGGGTGGGCTTGGGTAGGTGGCATGTCGACTGTGTTGTGGAAATTCATTAGACGGACGACAGAATACCGTATTCACCGATCAACAACATACAAAAAACATTTGAGCATGCTCAGGTGGGATTTGTTGTTGATGGCATGGTGTGTTTTGATGGGCTATTTTAGGCGATTGCACGGCAGACGACGGTGGAGGTTGAGGTAAGTGGAACAGCAGATTCGGGGAAGACGGGCTGATCCGGTACGTCAGCATCCCCGGGCGGGAAAAATCAGGATGGTGGGTCCGGCGGTGGCGTACAACGGACAGAAGATGGTAGTGGGACGGGCGCCGCCGTGGCTTTCGGAGCACACGGCAGAGGTGCTGTCGGAGCTGGGATATTCTGCCGAAGAACGGGCCGAGTTGCGGCGCAAAGGGGTAGTCTAGAGTGTAGATAGAACCGGAGTCGGCGGACCGCCGGGCAATAATCGGATTTTGATTTCCATTGCAAGCTCGCTCTGGTTCTGCCACCATGCCTGCGACAACTGCCCGGCTGCAGCCCACACCGCTGCCCTTTGTCCCCCTCAAACACTCTCCCCGCACAGAATGCAAGCTCCCCCCGAGCCCTCCCCCAGAGCCAGTCCCCCTGTCCAATCCTCTCTCCCCTCCGCCGTCCCCTCCGCCACCCCCCGCACGGACCACCCCGTCCTCCCCCACAGAGTCCACCCACTCCACCCAGGGACCCCAGGACCCCCCCGATGTCACCCCCCAAGTGCGTCCCATGTCCTTCCCACGCGTCCCCTGCTGATCGCTTCCAGCCCATCGATGTCGATGTCTTCCAGCAGATCCTTGATCTCGACGAGGACGACTCGTACGAGTTCTCTCGCTCCATGGTTGAGGACTTCTACTCCCAGGCAGAGGAAACCTTTGACCTCATGGACACCCTTCTGTGCGTCTCCTCTCACTGCCTTCATTCTCTCATTCATCTCCCTCTAGCAAAAGCAAAGACCTCCCCGCTCTCTCAGACAAGGGCCACTTTCTCAAGGGATCAGCAGCTGCCATCGGTGTGCAACAGGTCCAGCGTTCCTGTGAGGAGGTCCAGAACTATGGTAAACTCCAGGGCAAGGATGAGAGCCCCATATCTTCTCAGGACGCTCTAGATCGTCTTGGCATAGTACTCATCAGGGTCAGGGTCGAGTATGAGAATGCGAAGGATTGGCTAAATCAGTGGTTCGATGATCCCGAATTCAGGTCTGAGCATGCATCCGTATAGACACATCCCTCCCCTTCTTCATTGGTTATCTATCTCATCACCACCACCATCACCCATGCCTCTCCCACACCACCACTACCTCCCCCTCCCACCATGATTTGTGCGTCGGACGACTGGACAGGATTTCTCATACGCGATTTGCAGGACTTTCAGTCTGTATTCCTTTGTGTAACAACATCTTGACCAGCAAGAGATCCGTGGGCTGTGAGATGTATCCCTCAGGGTTTCTTTGCCTTGTTTTCGGAAGCACCGTCCTGCTTATTTTACGTATATCTGTATATTACCATCGACTTCGCAATCATATACGCCACGTGACGCTTGCCCTCATGCGCCGTTCCCGACGCACCGCTCTTTTTGTCTTCTCCATGAGCCTTCATCTCCCCACCCCTGATGGTTTTCCTGCTTTTCCATACGTCCCTCCATATCCTATCCAGATCCTCCTCATGCGTCACATCTATCAGTCTATAGAAAACAGAGCAGTCACCCTCGTCGAGAGTCCCACTGGCACCGTAAGAATGCACCCGTTTCCAGCTAATTTGTCTGACTGCTTTCTCAGGGAAAGACTCTCAGTCTGCTTACAGCTACCTTGACATGGCTACAAGATGAAAAGGATCGTGCCCGCAAGGGTAAAATGAAACAACTACTTGGTGATGACAGTACCGTCAACGGTAGTCGACCTTGCAACGATATCAGCCATTTCACTTACTCCCGATCAAGCAAAGGACTGGGTCATAGAACAAACAAAACAGAGAATCTCAAGACAATTCGACGCAGAAGAACTGGCCTATCAGCAAAGGTTATCCTCTGCTAGGAAGCGTGAAGAGCTCATGCGTCGGGCAGCTAGGGCCCGAGTTTTAAAGAAGCCGGTAGAATCTTTCTTACTCCTTGAGAAAAAACATTCCTATCTCTCTTATAATAGAAATGGGGTGCTGGCAACCTCAAGGAGGGTGCAAGGAAGACACAAGAAATGGAGGATCAAGATGACGATCAGTTCTTGCCGGATGACGATCGTAGCGGTGGGGATGAGGACGAAATGTTCATTTCACCTGCGCTCCGAGCTCTTATGAACAAGTATGCTTTCAGACAGGGAAATGACTTTCTCCGGTGATCTGATCCCCCCCTCCTTCTCAAAGAGTGGACAGGCCCTCGTGCAACTCAGAGGAAGAAGTAACGTGTACAAAGATCTACTATGCCTCACGCACACATTCCCAACTGTCACAGGTCCTTCCCGAACTTCGGAGACTCAAGTTGCCTCATTTGTCCGTGAAGAATGCCCACCCTCTTCCATCGTCCGCACCAAAGAAAAGAGGGTTGGACGACTTTGAAGAGGGTGAAGAGGAAACTGCAACACGGACTGTTGCGTTGGGTTCCCGAAAACAGCTGTGCATCAACGAGAAGCTTCGAAATAAAGCCCGGGACCTCGACGAGGCTTGCAGAGAGTTATTAAGTGGCATGTGTTCCCGAATCTTCTTCACCGTGAAGGCTTATGTTCCTGTTAGAAAAGGGAGACAAACGTTGTCCCTACCTGCCATCGCTAGATGAGGACATTAAGATGATCGACTTGAGGGATCAGATCCTTGCTGTCCCAAAAGATATTGAAGATCTTGCGGAGACGGGCCGTTTGGCGGATACGTGCCCTTATTTTGGCTCTCGTCGCGCGATTCCTCAGGCAGAAGTAATGTGAAATGATCTTGTCGATTGCTCCGCTTCTTATCATCAAATCAGCTTGTCACATTGCCCTATAATCTACTACTGCAGAAATCTGCCAGAGAAGCTCTGGGAATCAATCTTCAAAATCAGATCGTCGTGATCGATGAAGCTCATAGTGAGTTGCTCCGCCCTGCTATTGATTTATTTATGTCGTAAATGCCGCTCATGCTCCTTTGTTCCAGATTTGATACCAACTCTTCTTTCGTTATCAACCATTCGCCTTCCATTCAAGATTCTAGATATATCGCTCCAACAAGTATGCGCTTACGTTTCCAAGTTCCGCACGCGGCTTTCAACAATAAACATGAATCACCTCAAACGATTAGTGGTTTTTCTAGATGCGCTAAAGAAGTTTATGGTCCAGTGGAAAGAAACTAGATGCGCCGAGGAGAAGACTGAAAAAGTTCAAGTCATTACTGTAGCTGAGCTTCTGGAGCGATTGGGAAGAAAAGCTGCCGGTATCAATCTTTTAGAGGTTGAGAGATACCTCAAGGAGAGTAAGGTAGGAGTTGATTATACTTTTATGTTACAAGTATCGGATGTCTGTCTTTTACGGCAGATTGCGCGCAAGATATCTGGCTACGCAGACAGACAGAATGCCAAGAACGCAGGTTGGATCTTTTTCCGCCTTGTGTCGCAGCTCGAACTTAGGCAAAAAAAACAGGGATCCAACTTGGACAAGTTGGCAAAGGACAGATTCCACCTTTGCATGTCGTAGAAGATTTGATGATATCGTTGACACATACCGATGATGGTATAGTATCTATCTTCCCCTCTATGTCAGTGTCTCACTGATGATCGATGTCTAGATGGTCGGATAACCCTTATCCTGTCTGGCTCTCGGGGTCAAGAAGAAGTGGAGATCAAGTACCAGTTGCTCAACCCTGCGCCCAATTTTGTTGAGATTGTAGATGAAGCCAGATCTGTCGTCCTTGCAGGAGGAACTATGTCTCCAGTGCGTAGATATTCCAGGAAAAGATTCTAATCTGGGTCTCACCCCTGTCTTTTGAGATGTCGGATATGATCGGCCAATTATTCCCTGATGTTTCTGCCGAGCGGATTACAACTTTTTCTTGTGGCCATATTGTTCCCGAGGAGAATTTGCAGGCCCTCGTAGTTTCCAAAAGTCCGAGGGGAGATGACGTCGAGTATAAGGCGGATAAGCAGGGCGATACTCAAGCGGCAAGTCAAAGCAAGGTTTTGTTTTGTGAGTTCCGGATTGATATACTGATCTATTCGGTGTAGATGGCAGAGTTGGGACAGATCTTGCTGAACTTGATTAATGTCATAGCAGCAGGTGTGGTTGTTTTTTTCCCTTCGTATACTTTCCTTAGGTCAGCAAAGTCTGTCTGGGAGAAAGCTGGGAGTTTGGAAAAGTTTTTGATGAAAAGAGAGGTGTGTTTGTTGTACAGTGCTTGTTTCCGTGTTGACAAAATCGAGTTCAGGTGTTCTTTGAGCCTGATGAATCAATTGATGTGGAGCGAGTGCTCACGGAATATGGTGCTGCAGCTGTAAGTTTGATGATGCTTCGTCGTATGTTGCTGGGATAACCCCAAATACCATCAGACTTGTCCGTCAGCAAACAAGAAGGGAGCTATACTCTTTGCTGTGATAGGAGCAAAGCTCTCAGAAGGACTTAACTTTAATGATGACTTGGCGCGTGCGGTGATCGTCATCGGTCTTCCATTTGCCAATCTAGGATCTCCTGAGCTGAAAGAGCGATTGAAGTATGTGAAGCAATTGGAGGAGAAAAGAGGCATTAAGAGGGAGAAAGGACAAAAGGATGCTGCTGCTGAGTTGTATGAGAATATGTGCATGAATGCTGTTAATCAGAGTATAGGTATGGATTTAACTTTGCTTTTTTTTTTTTGAGATAGCGAGTGGCTGATTACAAGCTTTTGATGTACAGGTCGAGCGATTCGACATAAAGATGATTGGGCCTCCCTCATTTTGTTGGATCGCCGGTATGCGTCATCGGCGATTCAAAGGAAGCTGCCGAAATGGATAGGCAACAAGCTTTTTGTGCCTCACGGGTTTGGGCAAGTTATGAATTTGTTAGGACAGTTTCATAGAGAGAGAAGAAAGGTTGATAGTATATAGACATATTTTATTGACTTTTTTTCAAAGCGGTTGTAGATGCGAAATGATAGGCTATAGTGAATGACATTGGAGTGTTTTTTTTTTTGCAAGGTAACAAGTGGTTTGTGTCGGCCAATGCCAGGGAGCGAGTGTGTGTATGTGTGAATGGGGAACATGCACATGGCAGGTCTAATTAGAGCTGTGCCTTACAACAAAGAACAACAATCTCCCTCGCTTACAAACTCTTGTCCTCTTCTTGTTCTCATCTCTCCGCCGCTCAGTAACACTTTCTTTTTTCCAAACCGTTTCCTTCTCATCGTTTGTTCTGGATCGTTTATCATCATCATCATCATCATCGCCATCAACTTTTTGTTTTCTTCTTGAACAACTCGCTGTGCGGAACGCGTCGGTTTATAGTCCTTATGCACACCATGGGCTTTTTTTCATCATCAAGAAGAACAACAGAATTGGAGAGAGACAATTATCACGTTATGACGGCTATGATTGAGGCGACAGGCGGTCCGGGAGTGGGTGCAGGTATGGGGGAGAAATCCGTAGTGAAGGTTATTCGATCTCGGTTTGTGAGTTTCATTTTTTTTTTTTGGTAGAATGACTTTTTACTCCACCTCTCTTTCCCCCCCCCCCCCCCCCCCCCCCCCCTCCCCCCCTTTTTCTTTTTTTTTTTTTTTTTTTTTTTTTTTTTTTTTTTTTTTTTTTTTTTTTCGTTC
>Ga0153957_100259_pt1 | contig 30900 bp, 24 predicted proteins | sample TSFL041MetaG_FD_104745 | JGI IMG/M metagenome (GOLD analysis project Ga0153957, IMG submission 104745) | Attine ant fungus gardens microbial communities from Florida, USA - TSFL041 MetaG | ecosystem: Host-associated > Fungi > Mycelium > Unclassified | place: USA: Florida, Wekiwa Springs... | reverse complement strand
TGATCTCTCTTAGAATAGCCTTAGCATAGCCACTTGTAATTATATAAATAGCTAGGCAATTCATAGAGGGAACTCTGTCGAGTTCTCCTCATCTTAACCTCATACCCTCTGAGGGGGATCCGGGATTGTCCCGCAGGTCCTGACATTACTGCTATAGAGAAACAATCATGTTACCATCGTCGCATTTGGTCACAAACAATACTTTCAATAAAAACGTAAGGAATACTAGAAAGAGGACCTTTAGGCTCTCCTTTGATGCTCCATTTTAGTGGCAGATACAAAGGCGTACACTTGTCCTTGCGTTTTCCGGGCTGACTCGGTCCATCTTTTGTTCCAGCACCCTGAGCTGTGTCCTCCAAAGCTTTAAACTCCTTGCTCTTCAAGCATTTGCGCATATTTGTCATCAGTCCCAGAAAAAGCCTTTGCCTTGTCCCCACCACAGCGCTCCATCTTCAGAAAAGCACGACCAGAACACAGACTGTGTGACTAGACGGGTAACTTGACGGGTAACTTGACATCCCAATTCGAGCGGCTTGACTTCTAAATATCCGCCGTGTGAGAACCCATATCAAGGATTATTGTATCGTGCAGAGGCAAATTTTGTGCTTGTTTCCTGACACTGCTGGCACATGAAGACAAATAATTGAGGGATGATATTGACGATCACGAGAGCCGTAGGAGCCGAAATTGATGATGTGGATTAGGTTTCAATTTCATTGTCAGCTCGAAAATAATGATAGTCTGACTGCCCAATATTTCCAGATCCAAGGTCAATTCTAAGAGAGGTTTGATAGATACCCTACTCAGAGTGATGCTGGCTGCTAAACTGTGGCTCTATGTTCGAGGAACCAGCGATTCAGGCGGCATCGCGTAATCAAGAACATGTTGTGGCTTCACTTCAAATCAAGGTTTTGTAGCTTTTAGAATTCTGCTTCAACTACAAATCAATTGCCGCTTTCCGTATATTCAGACCGATGATCACCTGTATCTGGAGAGATAGATTATGGTCCCGCCAAAGGGAATGCGGAGATAAAGATACGTATATGGGACAGCAAATGCAATACGAAAGCGAAAAACAATTACATCATCATCTCCCACCGACCAGAGGCTGACGCATAAACGGTCCGTTCGTACTCATGTGGTTCGTATAAGCTCCTGGTGACATGGCCGAGAGTGCTTGTAGGGATGTCATGGTCATACCAGCTTGCTGAGGTCCTCCGATCGATCCTGGAGTCTGGTTATGAAGATCCCGAATAGAGCTTCGGTCGTCGCGCTCAGCAATCGTTACACCGCCTCGTGAAGGATCTGTAAAACCGTTTGTGATAGAAAACGTCTGCCCAAGCCCATAGAGCTTCCCAGAGTATTCATTGTCATCGATTTGATCGTTGAAGTAAACCTCCTTGAGTTTGAAGAACGTTTGCGAGGTTAAGAGGGAGTCTGAGCCTGCTTGGTGAGATGTACCATGCCGTATCACCTGATAATTGCCAGTGGAGGTCAGAAGTAGTCTTTATGGTCGAAATGGAAGACGTACACCGAGGTCATCTGCAACGTCTTGTAACCCTCCTTTCAGCTGTTTACACGATCGCATCAGGAATTTGATGTCATAGACAGTTGGGAACCACGTCCGAAGAAGGGAAAAGAAATCATCTTCAGTAGTTGGTAGAGATTCAGCGGTGAGGAGTTTAATGAAATAACCAAAATCGTAACCACTTTAAAATAGGCCTGAGTACTGGATTTTCTGTAGAGTGTGCCACTACTAACCTATGAAAGGATATCCATCTCGTGTCCGGCATCAAGACTAACCCAGATGTGATCATGAGTTCCGCAAAATCATTGGGCGAAATTCCGTATTCGGCGTGCTGCCGGAAGTTTATCCCCGATTTCTGAAGAAGGTCTACTGACTCTGGAGCATACATGTCGTCACTGAGTATTGGTCCGCATACCCATTAGCAGGCGTTTCATTGACACTAAACCTTCACGCACTCAAGGTTGAACCTGAAGTTGAATTGCCAGGTGCCGCATTGCTCTGGCTGATTCCCATTTTCATTGGATAGCGTTATTCCAACCTGAATGATCTTCAGTAGGTCTACATTGCATCGCATTGTCTGATAATGATAATCAGACGATGTCTTGAAAGCCCCTATAGGCCTCGCAACCACGCCTGGAAACTCGGTGTCCTATTCAGAACGCAGTTTATGAAAGCCCGCCAAAAAGCTATGGGTTACACGCACCAGAGCTACAAAAGGATAGTTGTCAATTAATCCTCGGATATTCTCCATCTCAGCCTCGAGGTTTGCCGACCAGACATCTCGTATCTCTGGTCCATCACTTCTGCTCGCCATGTTGATGACGACTAGGTTAAACTGATTATGTAACTTGATGGCATTTCTTATTATGTGACACATCAAGCAAGCGCAAACACCTGGAACATGAAAAAACCTTCTCTACGCTGATACATCATATCAAAAAAAAATAGCGGCCGAGTGTCACTGTGTGACATGTCTACACGACCACCAGACACCAGACCATCAGGTGACTTGATGTCTCAATTCAAGCGGCGACGTCAAGTCCGCCATGTGGGTCCGATTCGAACTGAGGACCTACAATGTCTTAACTCGATCTACAGAACTGCCAGACATCGAAACCGAGAAACGCCGAGTGACTTTTGAATCCACGATTCACCGTGAACTATTTACGTGAGAGTATTTCAAAATGATAGTCCATCGTACAGAGCACACAAGATACAGAAGTCTCACCTCAATCCCAATGACCATGAAAAAATGTAAATGACTTTTCTCAAAATAGTGCAAGTGGCATGCATCAAGTTGTAACGGATCTACATTCTTGCTTTCTAACCTCTCGCACAGTCATGACATGGAACAATCTGATTGATGATCTAATCTAGCAAGTCGAGGACGCTATCAAAGGTAACAAGTGGGTATATAAATTCAAACCAGGTCAAATGGGCACAAGTTTGCATGCTCCAAAATTACAGCAAATAGATGAATGGAGAACTAGTAAATGATCAAACGCCAATCCCCGAAAGTTAATTCAAAAAGCAAGAAAGCGACACATCAATAATCTAGACACACAGGGATATATAACTCAGAACCAAGCCATATAGCTCGTTTCTTCCAACTCGGACATCAAAGCACCATGGTCAAAATTGAACTTTTCGTCCTTGGCAATCCTAGGTGAAGAGGGCACGAACAAGCTCCGCATCCGCCGTGTTGAACTGGCGGGAGCCGCAAGGAACGGGAAATGATGCCTCTCATCAACACTGTCAACCACGCTCGAGAAGTGGTATATATCAGGCAAAGAATCCGCCGGTCCGCTCGTAGCTTCCAGGCTGTTAGGAGAGACTGGACTGGCACTAGGAGTCTCAGTCGTTTGGGATGAATTCGTGGAAGTAACGGGGGAAGAACCAATGCCACGGGGTCGATCAGTAGGTGCGTTAAGTCCCATTCGTTCTGCGCGGTCGCTGAGAAATGGATGTGCTGATGCAAATGACTGTGGAAGAGTAGCAGGATATGGATTTCCTATGAGTGGTGTCGATGCCGAGGACGACTGGCGCAGGATGGCTCGCCCTTTCTCAGCCAGTTTCATGATATGAGGCTGCGGGAACAGAAATTGCGAATGATAGAAAGACAATGACATATTGCATGACGTACGAGAACTTTGGCACAAAAAGGCAGTACTGATGCTGCCCTATGAAACAGCTGACATATCCTCTCCAAGTCTTGCAACGCAAACGTCGCGAGAGGTGTTGTAGAGGCACGGGAGATAAATAGCGACAACATGACCTATATTAGTGTGAACCTCAAATAATTGCTCTTATATGATGGCATCACTGACCGCAGCCGAGAATACATTGAACCAAAAATGCAAAAACCTGACGCTCAGATTCTGCTCGTGTTCATATAGATCATCTACCGTCGCAATCAGAGTCGAAGCACTGAGATATGTTGCTAGCACAGAGGGTGCAAACTCTTTATTCATATCAAACGGCTCAGCACTGTTCATAGCTTGTGTAAAATATCGTCTGTGAAGTTGCAAGAGCGCTATATTCGCCAGATCAAATACGGAAGGGTGAACAAGAAAAAAAAAACGGACCGATTTCACGCCCCATCACCACCAACCCTCTCTGCATGATGAGAAATCTCGGTGTTACTTTCGTGTTTTGTTTCTCCAATAATGACGGCACGGCAAAGTCGCGAACCAATTTATCCAAGCCAAGGATATACGTGTAGTCAGGTGGTCGAACGGTATTTGTCATGGCTTCAAGAATTGGAGAGAGACATTCGACGAAAAAGTCATTCTTCCAGTTGTGATCTGTCAGGAAGTACATCAATTTCGCATCAATTTCGGATTTCACATTCGATTGGCAACGCGTAACCAAATTTGGTTAATCCGGATTGAGAATACATTAGCCCCATGACGATATTTTGATCCAGGATAGTGAACGGTGAAATAAACGGATCAAAAGTATTCCATCCATGCCAATTGGAAAATGATAGAAGTCATATGACGAGAAATTTGTGCATCAGAAAATTCCGGATATGGAAAAGATGTTTCCCAACTCACAAACAATCTCTTCTCTTGGTACATAGATCCCTGCGCCAACATATGAAGGCCGTTTAGCGTCCACATGGACTAGCGAGATTGACGGGGGACGGCCGAGTGATAAAGACTAACTCGAAAAGGTCAGAAGTTTATTAACCAAGTCCACAAGAGACCATGAATCTCAATGAATAAAGGCAGCGATGAGAGGTGCAATGATGAGATCGATATGGAAGTATCATAAGCAGCCATAGGATCATATATCTCAGTCATGGTATTTGAGTAAATGAAGCAGGCGATGCATACCATGCGACAGTCCATATTGAGGAGTTCCCAGAAAATTGCGCGTCGTCGTTCATGTTCCTCTGGTATGGTTTTCGAACTACGAGCACCATCACGATCTACGAAAGGAATGACATTTCAAGGCAAATGATAGCAAATTCATGAAACATACGTAGACCCAACTTATCAACATCGTAACAAAAGTCAGGGTGATGCACAAAGCCCATAGATTATACACATACCCCTTGCGCTAGCTTAGCCACAAAACCCATCAAATTCCATGCATATCCTACGGCCTTTTTATTATCAGAAAATATGAGGTGGTAATATATCATGAAGAACTGGAGAAATAGTCATCATTGCAGACCCCATTAGACAGAAAGGTTTTCAAAGGGCGTACCAGTGCATGTAATACATCAAAATCGGGTTCTTCCATCAACGGAATCTCACAGACAGATGCTCTTGCTAGGTGGTGATATGCCTCGCCATGAAGTGATCCGAGAGGTTTTTTGAGATCCACCAGTGAACCGATAGAAAGTACCATCAATAACAATGCTAATCTCCGTGGACTCAGATCTATGATCGGAGTCGTATAGCAGTAATTCAGTAAATTGGGAAGGAAGGTCTCCGCCGTGTCCATGTTAAACCTACATCAATAATCAGCATGGTCCATCAGAAACAAAGGCAGCATGGGCATAAAACAATATTTGGTGAACAAAGAGTATGTCCAGAGTTGCAGGGCAGGGGAGGAGGATTGATTCAAGTATGTAATAGTGACGTACTGCCAAAGTGCATTATTACGGGCTTCCGCACACACCATTTCTGCTTCTTCACGAGGCGGGAGAGCATCACGAATCCTCTTTCGGATGCTCAAATCGACCATCCACGGGAAAGGGAACGTTGAACTGAGTTGTAGGATGTCAGGTGGTACTTCTGGCGGAGTTATTTCTCGCCGAACCACAACGGAAGACGCAGAAGAGGCATCATTCCCTGTCATCCTAACTCCTCCTGCTCCGTCTGATGCTGTTGTTATGACTGTTGTACGAGGTCCGAGGGAAAGTGCTACGACAGAATTTGGGAGAGAACGGTCGTCTGGTGGTTGTGATGGTGCTGTTGATAAAGATACCTCGGAGCTTGACGGAGGCAGGAACGGAGCAGTCCCATAGAGTTCTTGTGAGGTCTTTATTTTCAGCAATTCAGGTGCTAACAGGGGATGTGGTTGATCAGAGCATTTTTGCTGAACTTCTTCCAACGCTTCTTCGAGTTGTCGAACACGATCACCGAGTTCAGAAATCTTGTCGTGCAGAGTCTCAGTGTTTGCAAGAATGAACCTAAGTGATGCACGAAGAGATATAAGCAGTCAGTCAGATTCGGCGGGGCCTGGATTATCTGGGAAAAGAGATTACCGGCTGCCTCGACCTGCTGTCAGGGCACCTGGGAAGCCAGATCTTAAATCATGGGCGTCAAGACTAGCACCATTTGGTCACTTACCTTCTGGGCAAAGACTCCCGCAGCCTCGCTTCACACATGACTGAAAGAGATATAGCAAAGATACAAGGACTGAAAAAGAGTCAGAAACTCACTTGGCAAGGAAAGACACGGTCACACTGTACAACGACGTTAGAATTCAAGTGTGCCCGTCGCAATTGGCTACTGAAACTTGCCTTTAGTTTGAGCCTGGAGAAGAAAGATTTACATTCGATAGTCGATGAGAGTAGGAGGAACATGAATATGAGTACCTGCGACATTCCTTACATGAGAGTTTGCGGCTTCGATCATCTCCTCGAGCTACCCGTGTTATAGAGGTAGATTCCAGTGCTAAATTTGCGCCACCAGGATGATTTAAATGCCGAGAATCAGCTTTGGGCATGGTCTGGTCACTGGTTGGAGATACAATGGAAGGGAGTGAGTCTGACGATAGTCCAGTGAAAGAACTCGATCCTCTCGGCCGTTTATGAGGACGTCCCAGGCACCCCGTATCAATCGGGAGCATGATAGGTGGGACCCTGCAAAATCAGATGGAGGGTTAGGGGATAAGGTGTGAAGAGAAGAAAATCGAGTTGGATGATATAAGATGCACAGTACGGGCACAAGTCAAGGTGGGGGTAGAGAAAGAAGGAAGAAGGGAGGCTTTCTTCGGCCAGCCAACCCGTGACTTCCGCATCTACAAGCTTCTGGGCGCCTGTCTTCCGGGACATTTTGACTATGTAAACGTCTACTTCATTTACAGATAAGCCGAGAAAATAAATTCGCTATTCAGCATCGTGCAATTTGACGCCGTATAGACTGCAGAACTGTGGCGGAGGAGTTACCTCCTCGGGTATGAGAATAGAAAATAACCGGTCCCTGCGATCAACGATCCGAGATCGGGATCAAGAAGTTTCCTACCTGTGTACCCAAGATTCTTGGTCAACCATGCACAGACAGAATAGCAGGCTGGAGGGTGCGCATCCAGTGGCCAGAAAGTGTTATGAAGAATTTTTCACTATCTCAGTTGTTTATATCACATCTTTTGACCACTGCACTCCACAAGTGACAAACCATCCAGCTGGTAGTACAGAACATACAGTCCTGCGATGGGGAAGCATCGTACATCATCGACACATTAGATCGGCATCCGTCTCAGACAGCATCAATTTCAGAACTTGCGACATCTGCGAATGCAAATCCTCTTTCACAATTCCACCGGGAAAGCAGAGAAAATTAATTTTGTTCATAGGTGAAGAGCTAGCAACCACTCACTAGCTCGATAAACAGCCTTCGCGTATGCTTCATTCACCTGCTTCATCTCTTCTTCAAGCAATTCCAGCCTCTTGGCCTAAAAGAAGAGTAGTCAATCATCCGGACCATGGATTTGCCCTTCTCTGCGACTCGAAATCATGCCCCAACTCATCACAGAAACCCAATACATCAAGACTAGAAGTAGATATACTCACCTGCGCCTGCTCGGATTCCGGTTCCGGCAGTGAATTAATCAAGTAATCGATTTGCTTAGCCTTGACAATTAAATCCGTCACCAGCTCCCTCTTATTTGCTTCAAACACCTCTGGTGAATCATATTTTTCCGGGTTCCGTTGTTTTGTGATCGGTACATCAGGTGAGACTTGAAGAAAGTTCGACCGAGTTGTGAGGTACGCTATCGTGTTTGCCATGATCACAAGTATCTACGAGGAATTCCGAGAGCAAGAGAGAAAGTGCGAGAGAGCTGAATAAGAAAATGCAACGCAGAAAAAGATACGATATACAACCTGTTGGATTTCATCCTGAAGTTGAGTTATACGGTCCATATGCGATAGTTCCTGTAGCATTGCGCTGCAGCCAGGCAGCCAAGTTTTCCTGAAAAAGAAACTGCAGTTTTTTGACCAAATTTGAAATTCAGCCGCTCGTATCGGAAGAATTCCTTCGAAGCCCTTTGGTCTTACGTTTGCGGTGTCGATTCTTAGAGAGGTGTCGTTGGCGCGAATGGAATATCGTGAGCTCGTGGGTAACTGAAGTTCAGATCATGAGCAAGACCAAGTATTTGGTTAAAGCCATATGATGTCGCCCAAATCAGCGCCTCTGATCACGCGATTTGTCTCATAAATATGTAGGAAAATAAATCTCAACGACCCTCCCCCAACCATATTTCGAATTCTCAAATTCGATACTCACCTTCCCGCTGCCATAAGTACTACCCACACAAAACCGGGAATCTCGACTCTCCCGCCTATCCGCTCATTCCGACCAAGACATGAAACTCAATCAATGATCACCAGAAGCACTGCCAAAATCAGAGTCAACTTATTGCTCAACCTCTGGAGCCTCCTTCGAAACGCCGACTGGGTGACTCCCATAGTCAGTCATACTCCACAACAGGTTATGATTACACTCCATTTAACTATGTAGATGACGCAGATAATAGTAAGTTTGCCCCGAGAAACCATCGGATTTTCAAACCCATAGCACGTGTTCCAACCATTCCATATCTTGTGTTTCGTTCCGTTCTTCATCCTAACGACGAACAGATTGCAGATAAAAACTGTTCCTCCGTGTTCTGGACTTCCCATTCTCTCATAACACAAACACACCAACCTCACCAACACCTTTGAACAATAGTTAGAACCGAACGCTGCCCGACCACGATTGCAACTTAAACAACTAGTAAAAATGCATGAAACTCTGATTGTTATTCACACTCAGTGCTCCCAACTCAAAATTGATGGTATTCACGGCTCCAATCTTCGATGTCGATGGCGGTAATTTGACAGACGGACGAGAAGTAGGTAACACCGCGGCATATGGGGAGTACAATCCTTGTTCGCTGTTTCCTCCTGAATCCTTGCCGTTCCCAGGAGGACACTGACCGACGCTTGTTGCTCTGGACGTTGATGAGCCTGATCCATTGGGATATGCCGTCGGATGAACATTGTTGCCGTATACCCCTCCTGTTGCTGCTATTGTGTTACCACTCATATATCCATTGTACTTCCCGCTGCCATTTTTTAGATACATTCCTCCCACACCAGGACTAGATGTCCGGGTCCTTCCAACACCTTGCAAAGTCGAGTACACATTGGCGTCAGCACCGCCATGAGAGGTGTATCCAACCGTAAGGCTATTGCCAACACCATACAGACCCAAAGGAGTGGTATCAGGAAGGACGGCACACGAAGCATTAACAATCGGGGGTGGAGACCAATCGTGCGAGGGTGGACATGATTCTGTAATTGCAACTTGTTGAAGACCATGTGAAACTTTGCCTATCCCGACATTGGTTGAAGTCGAGTTCTTCGAATTACTTCGGTTGGAGCAATTACATGGTTTACGCAGCGGGAACATCGTTCTCGCAATCTGGTGCGCTTCTGCAATACACTGCGCTAAACTTTGATGTGTATGCATGAAAGGATCATCTGCTGGTTGAGATGGAGATCGGCGTTCAAAGTCTTCGACTTGTGTCGATCCACTCTCGTTGGTGTGGCGGAGAACGACAATTGGAAGTTCTTGCCCATTCATCCAACGATTGTAGATATCCATAGCTTTTTCTGTCATGGTTTCCAGGACCGGCTGTACAATGGTATGAATCCTTCAACTGATGAAGGAGATCAAAAGAGACTTACCAGGACCTGTAAAGCCCGCGGACAGACATTTTTCGCTGCTCTGAACAAGAGTCTTGCTCTCTTCAATTCCTGCAACGTTGCGGGGGACAAGCATGTAAATGGTGCTCTTGACACCAACACGCACAATGCAACCTAGAATGCACCAAAGCCACAATAAATCTGATTGCAAACAAATGTTTCTCATAAACTCACAGTGGCAGAAAATGCATTCGACCAATACCACATAATTCTAGCAGTCTTCTCCGGCTCTTGCTGAAACAGCTCCTGGACCGTCGCAATCATCCTCGACGCACTCATGAAAACTGCCACGACCGACGGCGCGTGTTTGTGCCGCCGGTTGAGCGCCTCTTCTGGACAGCTTAGTGCACGGATAAAATAGAACCGATGGAGTTGTAGTAAAACTGAAAGGAAAGTAAAATTAGCAGTGATCGACATGGACCGACGTCATCAAAAAGTGACAAATCACGGTATACTCCTCCAAGGTATATGAACACACTGAAAAATTTGTCAACTCACCAGCTTCGAGTGCAGTTCCAAGAAACGCTTGTTGCATCATCAGAGATGTTGATGATGATTTTTCTTTGTCTCTGAATGGCGTTGGAATGGGGAAATTTCGGATGGTTCGGTCAAGGTCTAGGATCTCTCGGTACTCTTGCCCAGGTTTACAAATAGCATCGAGGACTGGAACAAGACATTGCTGATAATATGAATGCTTCCATTCTTGCCCTGTCAGTATAAAAAGAGAATGGACTTCTGGAATGGAAAACGAGGACGAAGAGACAACTCACAAAGATGTGATGTGCCTTCTTCGGGGTCAGGTGTGTACGAGGGCCTTGGGCAATCTATATGATGAATCGAGAACGACGAAGGTCGGCCAAGAGACAGAGACTAGTTTGTCAGCTGTCAGCTTTCCGACAAAGGAGGGAAACAAAATGGACAAAGCTCACTAAGCGGGCGTCGAGATAGAGCAACTCCCAAAAAAGGGTTTTCCTCTTGTCTACCTCCTCGGGAATCACCTTGGATTTGCCACTGTTGCGGTCTGCCGAAAGAAACAGAACGTCAAGTGATCATTCATCAGGATTTCCTGTCTATGACTTACGCAAACCAATCTGATTGAGGTAAGCAGAGAAATTGACAATAACCAAAAACACTTACAGTTTGAGCCAGCTTTGCCACTAAACCCATGATTGTCCATGCTTCTTCAAGTGCCTTCTTTCCATCGCTCCACACGGCAAGGAACCAGACCTCATAGGATAGTGCGAGAACTGTCTCCACATTAGTGTCTTCCAAAATAGAAATTTCACATAAGGAAGCCCGGCCAAGAGCGTGGAAGTGAGATGCACGAGACTCAGCCTCGAGATATGCATTATGTGAATAATGTGGGGTGGAGGCATGTGAAGAGCTTGATGATGGAACGTCAACAATACAGGCAATGGAAAGAATCATGAGTAAAAGGGCAAGGCGGCGAGGGTCGATGTCCTGAATGGGTTTAGGCGATTCGTCTGGAGAAGCATAGATATGATGGAGTAGAAGTGGGAAGAATGAAGCAGAAGGGTGAGGGTTGTATTGCCACAGAGCGTTGCGCCATGCCTGATTCCACAGTCGTTCAACCTCTTCCCGAGAAGGGAGTTGAGAACGAATGTGTTCACGCATGGTGAGGTTGCGCTCAGGGCTGTTATGGAGATAACCAAGGAGAGGAAAGGAGGACTGGAAGTGGCTAACATCTGGCTGTAACGATGTCAAGTCGAATGTGATTGAATTTCCCTGCGTTGGATAAACATCAACGGGTGCCAACAGGGTGATAGGCGTGGTGTAACATACGGATTGTATGATACATGGAGGACTGCCAATTCGCATGGCCACATCACCTATAGCCACCTTGTTGTTGCGGCACTTCTGACCATCAGACGACGGTGAACTAGTAAATTTGGCATTCTTATCCTGTGTGTTGCCTGGAGCACCATTACTGGAGTACAAACCCACAGTACTTTTGATTGTGGTTAGCTCGGGCGCCAATAAGGGAGAGTCGGGGTTGTTGGATCTTATTGAGTCTTCTAGGTGGCGAATTCGGTCACTCATTTCCTGAATCTTGCCATGAAGATGCTCAGTATTGGCGAGAATGAACCGGGTGCCTTTTCCTGATACGAGAACACCTAAATGATGACATGCTTAGACCCAAAGTGAAAGATTTGTGGGGTATGCCGTACCATCCGGACAAATTTCAGCACAACCGCGTTTCTGTGCACATGGGCACTTAGGATGGCGGAAATTTATGATGATATGGACGTACCTTGCAGGAGGCGCAGGGAAAGTTGCGATCACACTAAACATGAATTCGTCAGAGTCAGTGACCAGACAATAAATGGGAGATGAACCTTGAGCTTGAGCCTTGCAGGAGAAGATCAGATGTTTATTCAGCATGTTGGATCTGTACTCACCGGCGGCATTCGCAGCAGGAGAGTGGGACCTGTCGCAGAACCTCAGTGTGCAGACAACACAGGCCTGGCGATTCAGCACACCTTTTTTCCGGTAGGCCTCCTCGAGAGGCCATCTGTGATGAATATGTGATCTATGGATTGACCCGGGGCACTTGGAGGGTGCACGGCTCCTGGTTCATCATATTCGCGACTTTGAATGGTGCGCTGTCGCTTCGTAGGAGGGGGAGAGGTACTAGACATGGTGCGTGTTTCTCGGAGAGAGCGATGGTAATTGAGGTGATAACTGCACGCTGACCAATCATTCTAAGTATAGTACCAATGTTGGTTACTGCGAAAATCACGGAAACACTTGTCACTGTTGGGTGCTGAATCTTGTTGGCGCATACGCTGAGTTCTCGCTACTGCTATCTCTTTGCCTGCACGCTGCCGTCCGTGCGCATTCATAAAGCTGACAAACCTGAAATATCACGTGATGTGTCCTAAAGCATCGGGCTTTCTGAATGAGGATACTGCCACATTGTCTACTATCCCCGATTTGTTGCCTACTTTCTGTGACTGATCGGATCAGGAATCTCACTCCGCCGTCTCCAATTATCCGGCCGCCGGTTTCTACTCAAGTCCTGTTTCCCTTTGTTTCGCTGCAGCGCTTCCTGCACTATTTAGCACTGGCCGGACAGATCCGAGTCCCTCCAGCTACAGCTTAAGTACAATGAGTGAGTCGCTTGGTCAATCATATATAACTCAGATGAAACGCACAGACTGTCATTTGGATTTGAGCTTAGTGATTGTGATCAGAGCTATTTCATGCTGCCTCTGGCACTGCTGATGCGTATATCTGTATGACTACTCTTTAAAGCAATTTGTCTCCCACCAGATGCAATGTTGCCGAACACTCCTGAGATCTGGAATAGTAGGAAACGAACCTCCTTGCTGTGTATTATAGCTTTAACGACATCTCTAGTGATCGTGCTCAATGTGTCTTGTCATTAATCAAATATGAGCATACCCTTGACAAAGAGGCAAACAAATAACTGAATAACCCGTGTCACTCGGACGTATTTGTCGAAGCTTTCACTTATCTTTCATGTGCTCCTTCTTCTATCTCTAAACTACGTATGAGTAGATTGACACAAATTCTTCATTCATCCTCATATACATCATGACAAGGATGACAACAGATTGTCATACACTCGTGAGAAACTATACGCATGCAATTCGGCACGCGAGATGTGACAGTGTGAATCCCTGAATCCCATTCAATGCAGCTGAGGTGGATACATACCTAGTGTTGGTACCTGTTGTTAAGACCGAATGATGAACACAGCGAGCATTTTGTGTCCTATTTGTGTCCAGATATGAGGGGTAACATGTGGTGTCTATTTGGGAAAGATGTGCACATATTGGCACATCAAACGGGTACATATAGGCAAATTCATGAATGATTTATCCGGCATGATGTATAAGCATCAGATTTCTACAACCACGCTAGTTAGTTCTGCTCACCCAGGACTGCATCACTATCTGTTTGTGCCCTCTCCTGATTGTATTTCAACATTCTGCACATCCAGGGTGCCTGGTTCTGCTTACCCAGGTAATAAATAATATTTTCGACCTGGGTCTACCAGGCATTAATAAGTATGAAGACCTGGTTTTCTATGACCAACTACTCATCCAAAACTGTACTCTTGTGAATAAGATCATTTATGTGCTAGATGACATATAGGCTGATTTTTTTTTGGAATTGGCATTTATATTCCATAAAAACAAAGTAGTACTAAAACATAAAGAAATCAATAAAGTAAGGTATTCATAGGAGGTGTATGGTCAAAGGAGTAAGGTGTGGGCCGATGACTATATGTGACAAGTCATGTGATCTACGTTATCTAATTTATGAGTCATGTGATCTCCAGGTCATATGACCTTTCCATATAACCTATTTTATAATATAAACTAAATAAAAGAATGTAAGTTACTGGATGACCAACACAGTTCATAACAATAGCAGTCACAGCAGACTGTATACGTACACCGCGTTATAAATTGTTGAATTAAAAAAAAAAACAATAGCAGTCACACCTCCTTCATATATTTCAACAATACTATTAGGGTAAGATGTATCCCTTGGCCATGGTCAAAGGGTATCTGTTGGAGACACCAGAGGACTAGTTGCCCTTTTATTGAATAGTTGAGGCTGAAGTTTACACTTCTAGCAAAAATCTACATATTTTGTAATATCAAAGAGAATTATTAATTGATATTATTAATAATATGTTTGTTATTATTCATGAGAGGTTTGACTGTACATGAACTTGGATACAAAGATGTAAAAGGAACCGCATCAGTAACAATGAATTTCCCCCATTTTCCAAGCACTCCTTTCCCGATGGCACAATGCTTCCATACTGGTGCTAGACTTAATCACACAGATATCGCACCGGCAATCATATCTGGTGCACTACGTCATAGAATCAAAACATATATCTTTCTAGATTTCGAAATTTTCATGCCTGGCGATAGACATGTTTTTAATGATCAGAACATTACTCCGAGGAGGGAATTAGCATCATCGCGTTCTGTGCGCTGGTCAAACAAAGCGAGATAACAGCACACTCAAAAGATGAAGAGCAGAAAGGTGATGACAGAAGTACTAATTCGGATCATCTCATCAAAGAAGACAAGGACCACCTATGATACAACGATATATGCTGAACAAAACAAGATAGTGGAAAACGTCGTTATCCATGTTGATCAAAGACCATAATATGCAAGCCCGAGAACAACAAAATCATAGAAGGAACATCAAGTATCTTGCCAGGGGACGTCACCGAGCACCATTGACAAGGAAAGCGGGTGAAATTTAAGACATATAAAATCGCGTGCCTTAGATCAATGATGCGAGAGCCAAGGCCGCAGCTATAATAATCCAAAGATTATGACTGTGAACAGACCCAGCAGAACTAGTCGAGATCGTCGCTACCCCCGTTGTACCGCTCGAGACAGTTGCTAACTCCAACGTCCCAGGCAATGACGATGACACCGAGGTAAACGTCAAGGCAGGCATCGTGACGGACATCGTGGCAAACGACGAAGCAGGATTGGGAGAAGGTGATGAGACTGAGGCAATAGACGTTGACACTGACGCAGAAGAGCTCAGGGTACTCGGATGCTTTGTGGAGGTAGTGACAACCCCAGTGATGATACCACGCGTAGATGAAGGTGCATTATCAGGATATGAGGAGCCAGAAGCCGATTCTGAGGAGGAACTGGACGATGTGCCAGAAGCCGATGCTGAGGAGGAACTGGGATCTTGCTGGATGGAAGTGATAGCAAAAGCAGGGCTAGCATTCCCAGAGTCACCCATCACTGGAGAGGTCTATTAGCTGCTTAGAGAGCAGAAGAAAAGAACCACGTACGGACGATGATGTAATCGTTACGAGGAGGAACATCTGGGACTATGACTGTGACGTTGCCTGCACGGATCTTGAAGTTCTGGGCAAGAGGATGGTCAAGATCCAAGTTCAAGCTATTGTTTGCTTGGAAACCAAGAATGACACGCCCATCCGGATTGGTGATCTGAGAATCCGGCGGAAGGTTATCAGTTTCCCTAGGAGGCGATGAGTATCGAGTTAATAAGGAATGTCTGGCGGACATGCCATGTTACCAGCTCCTGTCGACCAACCGTCCAAACTGTTCCCTCATGTGGATCCGTGATATGAGGGGCGACGACATCTCGCTGAGCAAGTGGCAAGCCCAACGCTGCTGAGAAGAAAAGCGAAAAACAGAAAAAAGTGGCAGCGAGAACCATGTGTCAGACTTAGATGTGAGCTGCCAGAGCGGCGAGGCGGACGTTGGCGAGAGAACAAGCGTCGAGGACATATGTGTTGCTGTGCGCCTTATATACTTCGAACAAGGGGTATCATGTGACAATGAAACAGATGACAAGTGACAAGTGTGTTCTCATGCCGAAATAAAGTGAGCTGATGGTTGCAAGGCGGAAAGCAGAGATCGACGGGTCGACACCTGCTTGGCTAGCTTTCGAGCAGAGCCAGAGGTGACTGGCAGATCGGAAACTCGTCGCCAGCACATCACCTGTCAATTTCTATCTGAGGCTTGTACTATTGACTCTTTTTTTTTCTAAAAAAATCAACAATTTATTACACAGTGCTCAATCACAGTCCATGGCAGCGATATGTAAAGGTAGCTACATACCCCCGACACATGTTGTAAGTGTGCCTCCCAAATCCCAACTGTAGTCAGTAGTCTAGGTAGAGAAGTGTTGAACAGAACTGCTGCACTTTGGGTGATATGACATCATATCACTTGTCATCATTCCATCATCTCAGATCAACACACTAGTGTGTTTCATCTTCTTTCTAACTTCCTTTTCTTCCCCATAGAATGAAGACTGAGTTCCCTTATATTAACCTATTAGCCTACTTTTATGCCCTCAGTCATCTACCTTGATAGGTGACTCCTGAGGTGAGAATAGTAGTTGTTATGATTCTAGTATACTTCTATAGGTAATACATCAGTCATCTACCTTGATAATGACTCCTAAGACATATACTTCTACAAGTTACAGGCCCCATGCTCACAACCACACTAACAAAATTAAATAACACACTACATTACTGAACTCACAATGGTCTCTTCAGGAACCAATATGCCACCAATGTTTAATGACTCAGATAAGTTCAACGGAATGAACTGGCCAACCTGGAAAAACAATATTCTTATCATGAACCAGCCCAGTTCTAAAATTGTACAATTAAAGAAATAGAAAGAATAGAAACTCTTCTTGAATGGTTTAGACAAAGGACACTAATGTTATAAACCCACCCGAACCAAAAATTGTATGACTAGAGGGGTAGGAAGAACAGGACTTATTTTTGGATGGACTAGACAAGTGACTCTAAAAATAGAATGGGAGATAAGATAAGATAAGATAGGGATTACATGATAGGTCACATAATAGAATATTCTGGAAGGATCACAGGAAGTTACTTAAGTGTACACATAGACAAATAGAAATTGTATATAAGTAGGTAGAGCAATCTACAGAGGAACTCCACTGAGTTCTTTTTATTTCTCTCTAATGTTGAGTGTGATAAGAAAGTCATCTTAACTAGTTTTCTTATTATAACTAAAATAGAATGGGAAATAAGATCAGATAAGATAAGGATCACATGACCTGGTTATATGACAAATTGCATGATGGAATGTTCTGGAAGAATCATGGGAAATTACTTAAGCATATACATAGACAAATAGTATTTGTATATAAATAGGTAGAGTAATTCACAGAGAAACTCCATCGAGTTCTCTTTATTCTTACATAAATATTGAGTGTGATAAGTCAGTCATTTCAACTACCTTGTCATTACAATTCTCTCTATTGCAGTACTTAAAGAAACAACTGGATATCTTGATGATACTATTAACAAACCCACAAAATCTCCTATGAGACTGACTACTAAGACTTCCTGGAACTCACTAAGTCTCTCAGAGAATAAGTAGGAAGCCAAAAATGCATAGACTAAAATTCTACTCATCTTCAATACAACAAATCCAGTTGAACTAGGAATTGATATAAGCGAAACAGCAGCTGAAGCATGAAAGACATACATATCTAGCTATGAAACTACATTAGACATGATAAGGCAAAATGCAGAGCAGAAACTCCAAAATTTAATCTTCTTAGATGGAGACAACTTCTAGAACTGTAATGACAAGCCTAGTCGAGACGACGGACTTATCACACTCAACGTTAAGAAAGAACGAAGAGAACTTGATGGAGTCTCTCAGTGGATTGTGCTACCTACTTATACACATTTTCTATTTGTCTATGTGTATGCTTAAGTAACTACCGAACCTTCTAGAAGATTCCATCATGTGACCTATCATGTGACTAGGTCATGTGATTCCGTCTTATCTTATCTTATCTCCCTTTTCTATATTTAGAATCCTTCATCTAGTCCATCCGAGAATAGCTCTCTTTCTTCCCATCCCTCTAACCTTACTATTCTTGGTTCGGGCGGGCGATTTATAACATTATCCCCCTTTTTAAGGTTCTTTCTCTGGAAGAACTTGGCCCCTTTCCATTTTCTCCAGTTCCTTTCTAACTTCTTCAAATATTCCCAATCAAATTTTCCATCGTCCCATCCATATAGTATTTTTGCTGTGAATCTTCCCAGCATTCCTTCGTGTTCTTCTTTCACTCTTCTTCCTTCCCTCCCATATTCTCTTTCGTAGTCCTCTACCACCTCTTTTGCATTTTTCAAATTCTCCTTTCTTTCCCATGAGTCTTCTTCGGCTGTGTATCCCTTCCATCTTACTAAGTATTCCCATCTGCCATACTTCTTTCTCTTATTTATCACTTTTTCTACCTCATATTCTTCCTCTCCCTCTATTATTACCAGGGGGGTCGGTTGTTTCTTCTGTCCTTGAACTTGCTCCCTATATCTTCTTATTCTGTTTACGTTCACTACTGGGTGGATTTTGATTGTTCTTGGTAGTTCTAGTTCCACCGCATTGGTTGATATGACCCTTTTTACCTTGTAGGGTCCTACAAATCTTTCCATCAGCTTTTCTGTTCTTCTTCCCTCCATTTGCCACTTCAAGTCCTTAGTGCTTAATAGTACTAAGTCTCCCACTTGGTATTCTTCCGTTTCTCCTCTTTTTCTATCTGCTTGTTTCTTTATTTCTTCTTGTGCCCTTTTCAGCGCCGCCTGTGCTTCCTCCTGTATTCTTTTCATCCTTTCGGTAAACTCTTTTGCCCCTTCTGACTTTCCCTGTTTCCTCATTTCAAAACCCATTCTTGGGTCTCTTCTGCTGTTTGCTCTGAAGGGCGATACTTTCATGGAGGTGTTTACTTTATTATTGTAAGCAAACTCTGCTGTCCCTAACCATTCCAGTCATTGTTCTTGTCGATGATCAATGAACATTCTCAGGTACTGTTCAAGTTCCTGATTGGTTTGTTCTGTTTGTCCATCTGTTTGTGGATGGAACGCCGTTGACAACCTCGTTTCGATTCCTAGTATCTGGTTCAACTCCTTCATTAGGTTTGCTGCAAACTATGCCCCCCTATCCGAGATGATGCTTTCAGGCAACCCATGTAGTTTCCATACATGGTCCCTAAATAGCCTTGCGAGTCCTTCTGCCAATGTTTTGTCTGTCGTCGGTATGAAGTGTGCCATTTTCGTAAGTTGATTGCATACTACTAATATTGTGTCGTATTCTTGGGCTAGCGGTAGCTTAGTTATGAAGTCCACCGTTATGTGCATCCATGGTTTTTCAGGGGCTTCATTTGGCATTAGTTTCCCCGCTAGTGCTGCTGCTCAGTTCTTGTTTCGTTGGCAAGAATCGCATCCTTCCACATATCTCTTTACTTCTTTAGTTATTCCCGGCCACCAGAAGTTCCTGGTGACTAGTTCTACCATTTTCCACTGCCCCCCATGTCCTCCTACCGGCGTATCATGGTGTAACCAGATTATCTCCATTCTCAGTTCTTCATCCTTTGGCACGTACACCTTTCCTTCTTTCAGCATAAGTCCATCTTCCTCTCTCCACTCTTTGTCTCTTAACATCTTTACCCCCACTTGTTTCATTTCTTCTACTGCCTTGATGACCTCATCATCTTTTGCCTTTGATTCCCTCACTTTTTTCAGCAGGTCTACTCCTTCAATCAGTACCTCCTCTGTTCCCGCTTTCCTCAGCCATTCTGCTTTTACCATTGTTCTATCTTCATTATCCTTTTCTATTCCCTTCCTCCAGTCTAGCCTTCTGCTAAGTCCGTCGGCCTTTCCCATCTTTGTTTCGGGGACATGTTTTAAGATAAAGTCGAATCTTGATAGGAACAAGGCCTATCTTACTTGTCGTCTATTCAACTTTTGGTTTGTCATGAAGTACTCCAAGTTTTTGTGGTCTGTCCATACTTCGAACTTAGTTATTGCTCTCTCCAGGAAGTGTCTCCATGCCTCCAAGCATCTGATTACCGCTAACATCTCTTTATCGTGAATTTTGTAATTTCTCTCTGTGTCATTCAACGATTTTGAGATGAAGGCCACTGGTCTCCATTTTCCATCTTCCTCTTTTACCGACAAAACCCCTCCCGTTGTATAATCTGATGCATCCGCCTCAACCCTCATTTCCTTATCCAGGTCTGGTACTGCCAACACTGGTTTTGTTGTAAAGATTTCTTTTAGCTTGGTGAATGCTTTTTCCTGCTCCTTTTCCCACCTCCACTTCTCGTCTTTTCTGACCAACTGGTACAGGGGTTTGGCAATTTTGGCAAAGTCCTTCACAAATTGCCAGTAATAGTTTGCTAATCCCAGGAATTTTTGTACATCCTTGACGCACTGTGGGGTCAGCCATTTCGTCACTCCTTCCACCTTTTCTGGTTCCATCCAGAACCTTTCTGGTCCCATTATTACTCCTAGGAATCCTATCTCTCTTACTTTCCACATGCACTTCTCTGGTTTGACATAGAGATCGTTCTCCTCTAGTCGTCTTAATACCTCTTCTACTATTTCGTCGTGTCCCTCTTCTGTTTTAGTTGCCACTAGTACATCGTCGATGAAGGTTGCTATGTCCCCTTTGTTGATCATATCTCTGAAGAGGTCATTCATCATGGTTTGGAAGGTTGCTGGTGAATTTGTGAGTCCGAAGTACATTACTGTGGGTTCAAATGACCCAAGGTGCGTTGTAAACGCTGCCTTCCATTCGTCCCCTTCCTTGATCCGGACATTGTTGTATCCCCATTGTAGGTCCATTTTTGTGAATACTTTCTTGGTCCCCATATTATCTATTAGTTCCGATATTAGGGGTAGAGGGTAGCTGTTCTTTATTGTCTCTTTGTTCACATATCGGTAGTCTTGTACCATTCTCTTCTTTCCGTCTTTCTTAGGTATGAATAGTACTGGCGATGTTTGTGGGGACTTGGAAGGTCTAATGTAGCCCTTCTTTAGTTGGCTTTCCACAAACGCCTGTACTTCCTCCTTCTCTGTCCTAGACAGAGGGTAGATTCGTCCCTTTCTTGGTACGAAATCTTCTCTGAGGTCGATGGCGTAGTCCCAAGGTTTTCGGGTTGGCATCCACTTGGACTCAACTTTTCCAAACACCTTTTTCCACTTGTGGAAGCGTCGGGGCACCAGTCCTTCCACCTTTCTGTGATCTTCTTCGATTTCCTCCTGCCTTTCTCTTTCCTCCATTGTCCATCTTAGATCTTTCTTATCCTCCTCCATTGTCTGCCTTCTTTTTACTATCTTCTTTTCAGGGGTTCGACCACATAGTGGTGGGCACCTGGTCATTTTTACCTCTCCTGTTTCCTAATTTATTTCTGGGTTGTGTGCCGCGAGCCATGGTATTCCCAAAATTACTTCTGTCTTCCCCAATTCACATACGTCCATCCTTACTCGCTCTATGTGTTCCCTGTAGTACAGGTTCACTTCTACTTCATGGGTAATGGACCCTCCCTTATTGTCGCTCCCATCCATGTTTCTTACTTTTATTGGTTTATTCAGTTTTTCTAGCTTAAAGCCCTGCTTTTCTGCTAGCTTTTTGCTCATGAATAAACCTATTGCTCCACTATCTAGCAACACTTGTACTGATACCCCTTCATGGGTATCCACCTTTTCTAGCCCAATATTAAACCAGACTTCTCTTAACGGTTTGAGTGTCCGTCTCACTTCTCTCTCAGTGTGATGGTCAAAGTTTATTTTATTTTGTCCATTTAGTACACTGTATCTATTATGGGAGGCCAGTCGAGGGCCTACTGGTCTCCCTGATCTTTTGATGCCTCTTGCGTCCCTCCCCTAACCTCTCTTCGGTTCCTGCAGTGTCAGGCCATATGCCCAAACATCCCACAGTTGAAACACCTTCAATCTCCTCCCCAGCCTCTGTCCACCTCCATTGCGTTGGGGTCTCTTCCCCCTTGTTGCCCTTCTTTCTTCCTCAAATCTCCACCAAATCTTCCCCTTGGTCCTCCACGGAAACCCCCTTGATTCCCGTTGTTTCAGAAGGGTCTAACCCCTCTGGATGGTTGCACTTCTGGTGGCCTTGCCATTCGCGTCACTCCCTTGCTGCCCAGCACCTTCTCTTCTGCCCTACTCTGCCTCAGGTTCCTGTCCAACCTTACCAACCTTTCCCACCATTCTTCGATTGTTGTTGGAGGTGCTTCTGCCTCCGCCAACCTCCTCCTGATGTTCCCGCTCAGTTCCCTTTTGAATTCTTCTATGAGAGGTCGTCCCTCATAGCCACTTCCTCTTGATACTTTTTTAAAAATTTGGACATACTCGTCACATGTCTGTCCTCCCTGTTCCAACGTCCTTAGCTCGTCCACCTTTCTGGATTCTTCATCGAACTCCCTGAATTCCTCCCGCATTTTTGTGAATAGTTCTTCTACCGTTTCCACCGCCGACATTCCCTGTCTCCTCTCCTCCAACACATTCTCCTTCCATACCTCTGCTACTTCTCCCTGTATGTAGGTCAATACCCACGATATCCTTTCTTCTTCTCCAACTCTCTTCATCCTCATGCTGATGTAAAAGCGGCAGGCATTGATGAATCCTACCACCTTTTCTCTTTCTCCATCAAACAATGGAGGTTTGGCGGTCTCCCCTTGTGTTTGCCCCTTTGATAGGAGCTGTTCGATGGCCATGGTGTGTTGGGCCAGGTATTGAAGTATCTGGTCCATGGTCAGGGTGGCCTCGCCCTGTGGTTGTTGTTGGGGTTGTTGGCCCTAGGATGGTTGGTGGTGGGACATGTCGTCGTCCCAAACGTCTTCTTCTTCTGTTGTTGTTTCCTTGTAAGAGGAGCGGTTGTCTTCTTCTGAGCTAATTTTTATACCTACTGGGGAGCATGTCTTCTCCCAGCTAGGCTCCTACTTCCTTACTGACTACTGCCCTAGTACTAGGGTTAAACTATTGCCGCAAAGATGCGAACCCCTAAACTAGACAGCTTCCTAAGGAACGACTGTCATTCCTCTGTGTGTAGGAACTACAATGAGCTCCCAGCACAAGGTTTATAGTGTGAAGAAAGAACAAGTATATATCAAGCCCGCTCAGTTCAGAGGTCAGGTCTCGAGCGCAACACCTGAGCTTGGTGCTGTGTCTCTACTGTTAGTCCCTAACTGACTAACAAGTCCCCTGTAAGCCTAGGGCCCGGCTGTGGTTTGTGGTTGCTGGTCGCGCTGACCAGTGTACTGAGGGCGATGTAGAGTGAGAGGAGTGTGCAAGGTTCGTGATAAACGGTGTGGAGAGTAAGATATCGAGTTCTAATGTAATAACAAGCCTAGTCGAGATGATGAACTTATCATACTCAACATTAAGAGAGAACGAAGAGAACTTGATGGAGTCTCTCAGTGGATTATGCTACCTACTTATACACATTTTCTATTTGTCTATGTGTATGCTTAAGTAACTACCGAACCTTCTAGAAGATTCCATCATGTGACCTATCATGTGACTAGGTCATGTGATCCCGTCTTATCTTATCTTATCTCCCTTTTCTATATTTAGAATCCTTCGTCTAGTCCATCCGAGAATAGCTCTCTTTCTTCCCATCCCTCTAACCTTACTATTCTTGGTTCGGGCGGGCGATTTATGACAAGAACCATATAACCATCATAAGAAACAAACTCTTGTAAGTGAGGGCTCTCAGTGTAGACATTACAGACAAAAACTTCAAGACTATCTTATTAAACTCACTCCCGAGTTCCTGGGACCCAGTCATTGTATTCCTATACAAAGATATCCCAATCAGTAAAACAATATCCCAATTGCAAATGTGGTGGCTGAGAATAAGCCAAAATTGCCCAACCAAACTATCACAAATGGCCACTTACTGATTGATTTGAGTTTTAGAAGTTCTCAAGCAAGTTTAGAGTAAGTAATGAAAGATGTTGGTCTAATCCTCAGACTATGAAGCCTTATATACATAAAAGGATGGTCTGTGCACCTGGACAGAGCATTACATGTTCTACTGCCTATTGTTTTACATATGGCAGTCCTTTTGTGTCCAGAATAGCAATAACTTAACTATAAAAAAGGCAGTTCTTGTTTGTGTTCAAGGATTGATGTGCATCTATGGATAATAGATCAATATTATGCTAAACCTTGAGGTCCTTGTATCTCCACAGGATCTTATTGCCCTAGAGTCTATTTATGGTTTTCAGAAGTGTATTGAAGAGAGCTTCCATATACATGTGGAAGTGAATGTCTGCATTTGATGGTTTCCTGTTAGGACCAACTTCGCAGAAAGGAGGACTTGATGCTGAGGACAGGTTACAACCTTAAGGGTTGAACCAACCACTGTACCAGTCCTCAATCTCAGGTCTTGGTAATGCAAGGGAAACTTGTAAGGGTCAAGGGCGAAATAGCTCTGAAGAAAAAGAAACTGAAGTTTTGCCTATGGAAGAACAAAGCTAAGGTATCTGACTAACACAGTCTTATTTTATGTATGCTGACTAATTCCTAAGTAATACACTACTAAGCCTAGAGGTCATACTAGGGCATGACAGTACCTCTTCTCTAAGGCCAACACCCTGTTGGCCATCAGAATGTGGTGGTGGGGTTTTGGATTAGTAATAGCAGTAGGGGCCTAGTTTGTTAGGGTATTGCATATGGAAGTCTTGTACTAATTCTGCTGTATTGTCAAGTTCTCATGCATTGAGCCAAGAGTACTCATCAGCTGTTCCCTCGTAGCCAGCCTACTGTATATAATACATTAATGGGGGCCTCCTCCTATGATCCATTTTTGAGTCAAGTATCTGCGCGATTTCATACTCAATCTCACTGTCAACTTCTACTGAAGGGGGGAGAGAATTGATCCGGTCAGGGATTGTGTTAAGTGGGACGACTTCGAGTTGGGAAACATGAAATACGGGGTGTACGAATCGCATGTGTTCAGGTAGTTGGATTTGGTATGAATGGGACCCTGGTTTCCCTGTGACTATAAAGGGCTCCAAGTAGCGCTCAGATAGTTTTTTAGAGGGTCGAGTAGTCCAAATGTTTCTGGCTAAGATGAATACTTGATCTCCTATCTTAATATCAGAGAGTGTGGAGTGCTTTGTATCTGCAGGGCCTTGATAATGTATCTGTGCTTTCACAATCAATTGTTTTAGCCTTGCATAGACCGTATCCAATTCTGCTATGAAGGGACGTGTAGACTCGGATGGTAGATCAAGGTCAGGTTGGGCCTACAGCTTGGGATGATACCCCTTATTGGTGAAGAAAGGGGATATACCTGTAGTCGTGGATGTTGCATTATTGTATGCAAATTCTGCTAAGGGGAGTAGGTGAGACCAGTTTGATTGTTGATAGTTGTAGTATATCCTGAGATACTACTTGAGGGTTTGATTAGTCCGTTCAGTCTGTCCGTCTCCTTTGGGGTAGTAGCCTGAAGTAAAGTGTAGTCTCATATCTAATGCAGCTGCCAGGGAGTGGAAGAACCTTGAAACAAATTCAGATCCTTGGTCTGAGATAATGTGGGAGAATACTCCGTGCTTGGAGAAAACATGTGTTACAAAGAGCTTAGCAAAGGTAGGTGCATCAATGGTTTGGTATGTTGGGATGAAGATGGCCTGTTTTGTCAGGCAATCTACCACCACCAGAATATCTGTGAATCTGTCTGATATAGGGAACTACTCAATGAAGTCTATCGAGATAGATTCCCATAGTTGAGGAGGGATCAGAAGTTGTTTGAGAAAGCTATAAGGCCAATGATGTTGTGATTTGTTGCATAAGCATGCATTGCAGGACCCAACATAGTCCTTGACATAATGTCGTAATCCTGGCCAGAAGTAATTTCGCTCAATTAACAATCGCGTCTTCTCCTGATCAAAATGGCCAGCCAATATATAATCATGTTTCTGCTTGAGGATTCTTGATCTGCGTCAGATACAAAAATCTTCCTGAGATAATATACAAGTCCGTTCTCTTTAACAGTCCAGTCGTTTGCTTGATTAGTTACTAGGGTTATGAGGGGTAGGGACAATAATGGGTCATGTGAAAGGGATTGTCTGATGTCGTCATGGAGAGATTCAGTGTCTAGGAGGAGTTCTGTTGACAAGGAGGGATCACTTAGCTGAGCTGCTCTTGATGAGAGTGCTAGTTGTTCCTCGGTGAACAATAGGCAGTAATTGAAGGGGTCTACCATTTTAGAGGACTTATTTCCCCCTGTAGGGTATAGGTCTGGTCTTCATGTTAATGCATCAGGTTTTGTACCTAAACGTCCTGGTCTGAATCGGATTAAGAGATTAAACTGTGCTAGGCATTCAGACCAGTGTGCCTGCCGTCTTGTTAAGAGCTTGGACCCACTGAAGTATGTCAAGTTTTTATGGTCTGTCACTATATCCACTGGTCTCAGAGTTCCCTCGAGGTAATGACACCATTTTTTGAAAGTCTCATAGATTGCAAGCAGTTTCTTATCATGTACGTCATAGTTTAGTTCCACTGAATTGAATGTTCTAGAATGGAAAGCAATGGGGTAGATGTCTCTTTTTACATGAATGGACAGGATAGCAGCTAGGGCATGGTCCGATGCATCTGTCTCCACTGTAACAGGTGCTTCTAGATCCCAATGGGCTAGAACCGGCGCTGTGATAAAGGTCCTCTTCAGTGTGTTAAAGGCATTCTGACAATCCATTGTCCAGGACTAAGCAAGATTCTTTTTAGTCAAGAGTAGCACAAATAATTCCAAGTAATTATGGATAAACCTCCGGTAAAAGTTCATGAAGCCAAGGAATGCTTGAATGTCCTTGACCTGGCGAGGTACAGACCAATCTTTGATGACATGTACTTTCTCTTCATCTATTTGTATTTCTTCTGGACCAAGGATATAGCCTAGGAACTCTACTTTTTCCTTATGAAAAGCACATTTTGAGGGGGATGTGTATAATCTGTGTGAATGCAAGTGGCGTAAGACTTTCACTATGTGTTATTTATGGATCTCGAGGTTATCTAAGTAGATTAGTATATTATCCAGATAGATGACGACACACATGTCTAGCAAGTCCACAAAAATCTTGTTCATTAGTCTTTGGAAGGCCGATGGAGCATTGGATAACCCAAAGGGCATAACCAGCCACTCATATAAGCCATACCGTGTTCTAAATGCAGTTTTCCATTTATCTCCCTCTGTAATCCTTACTAAATGATACACGCTCTGTAAATTAATTTTGGAATAGATCCTAGCCTTTTAGGGTACATCTAGGAGGTCAGCTACCAATAGAATGGGGTAACAGTCCTTCCTGGTGATTTTATCTAGTCTTCTGTAGTCGACACACAACCTTAGTGAACCATCCTTTTTCTTAACAAAGAGAACAGGAGCCCCATATGGGGATTATGATGGCCTAATCAACCCGGACTTAAGGTTCTCATTGATGAAGTCTTGTAAGGTCTGGAGTTCGAGGGAGGACAGAGAATAGATCAGGCCTAGAGAAAGTTTTTTCTCACTCTCAATCTGTATGGAGAGATCAAATAAACAATGCTGGGGCAACTTTTTTGCACCTTGTTTACTGAAAACATCTGCAAACTGATGATAGTCATGGAGAATGTTGCTAAGGTCCACATCCAGTGGGTTGATGCATGATGCTCTTGCTGAATTTTTCTGTTCTAGGACCAAATTGATCTGGAAGGTTGTGTTTCCTTTTTTCTGGCAAAGACGTTCATATGTGGTCACATTTATTATGGAGATGTGGGATCAGAGGTTCTCAAGGACTGGGATAGGCACTTGTTCAACATTCACTGGTTGTTGGCATTGTTTCTCAATGGTCTCTCTCTCCAGTCTCTGGACTTGCAGAGTACCTTGTTTTCAGTCTATCTGGAGATTACTTGCCATTAGTGTAAGGATCTCAGTTGTAGTTGGGTAACCTTAACCTCAATCCCACTCTTTATCGGAGTTTGACAAAGAGAACTCGTTAGAGTCCTCGCTAGATTGTGTACACTACTTATACATGTCCGATTATTTGTCCTTGTTTACTGATCTGACTATATTACATAATTAAAAGAAAAAGAAAATAAATATTAACTTAGAGACAAAAGGTGATTCATGACAATTAGCCAGTTATAGCCCAGTACCATCTTATAAAATCCATCTAGGGAGATGACGAAGAACTTAATCAGGAAGGACATACTACAAGGGAGTCTTATTGGTAACGTTACAATTTGATTTACAAGATTGTTAACTGTACCATCTATTAGGGAGAGGGGGCAAGGTTCAATACTTTGAGATACTAGGTTGTTTTTTGAGACAAACATAGAGTCAATGAACAAATCAGAGGAGTCTGAGTCGACCAGACCTAAGAATTTTCCTGAGACCATATTTGAACTGACCAGTAACAGCAGGGATTTATGATCACGAAGAAAGGCTGTACCCAGGTACAGCTTAGACTTCAAGGAGGTTTTCAGGCGGACAGCTCCCCAAGGAACAAGATGTCTGCCAACTCTTTTTTTGATGTTTCTAGTATGCTTAATGGCTCTTCTACCAATGCTGCTCATGCCTCCACCATTGAAGAAAATTTCTGGGATTGTCTCGGACAATTTTTTGCCAGGTGACCTGGTAAACCATAATGCATGCATAGTCCCAGACTCATGCATTGTTGCTGTTCTGCAGCTGTTAGTCAGCCATCCAGTCCTAGAATGCTCACTGGTAGTGTGGCGGGAGTGGAGGAAGGTTAAGCGGGATTATGAGAGTTTAGTGGTTGCCCCTGGTCCTTCAACTATCTGTCTAAGGCAGAAGGTCTGTTCTTGGGGAGGTTCTTAGGGAGTTCTGGCCAAGGCATATGCTGGAGGTGACCCTGTAGGGTACAGGCCAATTGTTGCCTGTTCTTCTCTTTCTAGACTCATTTCCAATAATCATTGTCTATCTTTAGGACTGTCTGTTTATACCCTTCAAATGTAGAGAGGTCCTCTTTGCTGAAGTGAAGTTCCTTACTAATCCTGGCTGGAATAGTGTCCTTGACAACTTTTCATAGAGAGTGGTTATCCCACCAAATTCTATTTTGATACTTAGCAAATTGTATGAAGCAGGTTACCGTCTTGCCATCTGGGGGGAAAAGAATGGCTACAATAGTGTCCTTGTCATTATCTTCAGGTGAGTAAGACCCAAAAATATTTGAGAGCTTCTAAACAAAGGTATTCCAGTCCTCTAAGAAATCTATATCCTGGTATGGGTTGAGTTCATTTATAAAGGGTTCAAAATAATCTAGGGTGATGCCCCTCAAATACGATATAGTGAAATATATATTTTTTGGAGTCTTCTTTGAATTCCTTTTCATAGGCACAGAAGTAAATTTGGCATTGAAAAATGAATGCCCGAAGGTTGTCGACACTACCCCCACTGAAGGTGTCAGACTCTCTGATGCCCCTATGCCTTTTCTGCAAGCAGGGAACTGTTTGTTGGGCTAGCATGAGTAGAGCTGTATGTAGTTCCAGGTTCGAAATTTCAGCTTAGGGGTCTAGGAGGGGTTCTGGTCGTGATCTGGAAGATAAGTTGGGCAACTCTGGATATTCAAGAACATTCTCTTCTAGGAGAGTAGTGATATTAGAGGGATCCTGAGAGCTCACTCGCTGAGTCCAAGCCTGAGATGCTGTAAAAGGCTGTTCCACTAGTGTAACAGAAGTGCTTCGGAAGGGGGCAGGTCATTATGCTTCCTGCCTTATACACCGTTCAAGTTGGGAGTCTGAGGTGGGGGATTGTCTGGACATGGATGGTACAGAGTTTCAGCTTTGTTCTACTATTAGGACCAACTTCGCAGAAAGGGGGACTTGATGCTAAGGACAGGTTACAACCTTAAGGGTTGAACCAACTACTGTACCAGTTCTCAATCTTAGGTCTTGGTAATGCAAGGGAAACTTGTGAGGGTCAAGGACGAGATAGCTCTAAAGAAAAAGAAACTAAAGTTTTGCCTATGAAAGAACAAAGCTAAGGTATCTGACTAACACAGTCTTATTTTATGTATGCTGACTAATTCCTAAGTAATACATTACTAAGCCTAGGGGTCATACTAGGGCATAACATTTCCAAGATATCTGCCAATTAGTATCTGGCACTGATTAACTGATATCTCAATGAATACTGATTGCTTTGACACATTTTTGACATTGTTTTTAAAAGGTCTTCTTAAGGGCACTCAGACACAACTTAGACCATGGAAATCATTAATAGGGATAAAGTAAATGGATTGTTGTTTGTAATGTGTGTGTAGATAGAAATATAAATGTGCTTTACTGTCCTTACAAAAGTGGGTACTATTGAGTCAGAGAGTCAAAATCTCCAAGTCATTCCACAATTGTGTGCAATTGAGTAGGCACTGGGGAGGTAATCAAATATAAAAGGGAGGAGCTCACGAGATAGTAAAAGCTTATTATTTAGATACTAGAATGAAAGAAATGTTTTTAGTTTCTGCTTGAGAGTACTCTCACCAGTCGGATCTCAAAGGTATGCGTTCCTCTTATACTATAGTACTACTGTCCAAGGTACTAGTCTAATAGGCTAGCTCGCCATTAATATAGCAGTCCTATCTA